>Ga0210377_10001183_pt1 | contig 23961 bp, 28 predicted proteins | sample PLM4_65_b1redo_FD_155480 | JGI IMG/M metagenome (GOLD analysis project Ga0210377, IMG submission 155480) | Groundwater sediment microbial communities from an aquifer in East River, Colorado, USA - PLM4_65_b1 redo | ecosystem: Environmental > Terrestrial > Soil > Riparian zone | place: USA: East...
CCGGCTCGGGCATGAGCGCCGCGGGCGGCGGCTCCCGGGCTGAAGCCCGGGCTCGGCGATGGGTGCGCCCTTACAGGGCGCGCGCGCAGAGCGCGGGCCGAGCCCGCCCTCTCAGGGCGGGTTTCCGGCGCCGGCGGCGATCAGTGGGCCGATGACGCAGCGCACGGCGGAGCACCGGTTAGCCGTGTACGGCTCCCTCCACCCGGTGGGTTGGGGCATGACGTTCGGATTCCCGGCGCTGGCGTGGCGGGCGGACGGTCCGGTCGTGCCGGTCAAGCTCTTCGAGTCTCCGGATCTGCCGGCGCACTGGCGCCGGCTGGACGCGTTCGAGGGGGACGGGTACCGGCGGGTGGTCGTGCCGGTCAAGGTCGGGGACGGCGACCTCCCGGCCAACATCTACGTGGTGGCCCGATGACCGCGAATCCGGCGGACCGCGCGCGGTGGCTCCGGCGGGCCGAGTGGCTGGTGCTCGGCACCCTGCTCTACAACGTGGCCGAAGCGGTGGTGGCCCTCTGGGCGGGAGAGCGGGCCGACAGCATCGCGCTGCTGGGGTTCGGGCTCGACAGCCTGATCGAGGTCATGGCGGGGGCCGTGGTGCTGTGGCGCCTCCTGGTCGAGCGGTCGGTGACCGGCCAGCGCCGGATCGACGTGGTGGAGCGGCGCGCCCGGCGGCTGGTGGGCGTCACCTTCTGGCTGCTCGCCATCTACGTGACCGTGCAGGCCGGCCTCACGCTGTGGCGGCGCGAGCCGGCCGAGGCGAGCGTGGTGGGGCTGGTGGTGGCCGGCCTGTCGCTGGTCGTCATGCCCGTGTTGGCGCTGGGCAAGATGCGCGCGGCCCGGGCCTTGGCGAGCGCGGCGCTCGCGGCCGAGGCCCAGGAGACGCTGGCCTGCGCGTACCTGTCGCTCTGCCTGCTCGTCGGGCTCGGCCTCAACGCGTGGCTGGGGTGGTGGTGGGCCGACCCGGCCAGCGCGCTCGCCATGGTGCCGTGGCTGTTGCTGGAGGGCAAGGAAGCGTTCAGCGAGTAGCTTGATGTTTTCCGCGGCGACCGGCAGACTACCTCCGTGCGAGCGTCCGATCCCCGAGAACCCCGCAGCCTGCGACCGCCTCTGCCAGGCCGCCAAGACGGCCGATCGGGTGCTGACCGACGACGAATGCTACGCGCCGGTCACGCCGGCGGGGGCGCGGGCGGGGGTGCGTGAGCGCTCCTGGTAGCCTGACCCAGCTCGCGGAGTCGTACCTCGACCTGCGCTGGCACCTCGACCCGGTCGAGGCGTCGGCCGCGGGCGTGAGCGCGCACGACGGGCGGCTGGGGTCGTTCGGGGCGGAGAGCCTCCGGCAGCACCTGGCCGCGCTCAAGGCGGTGCGGGGCGCCATGGAGGATCTGGCGCTGGACGATCTCCAGGACGAGATCGACCGCACCGCGCTGCTCAACGACCTCCGCGTGGTGATGCACCGGTTCGGTGAGGAGGCGCCCCAGCGGCGCGATCCCGCCTTCTGGGTGTCGCACGCGCTCGAGGGCTTCTACCAGATGCTGATCGCGCGCGACCGCACGCCGGCGCACCGCGCCCGGGCGGCGGGCCAGCGCCTGGACGCGCTGCCGGGATTCCTGGACGAGGCCCGCGCGACGCTGTCGGGCTGTCCGCGGATCTTCGTGCAGACCGGGGCGGAGGTGGCCCGGGCCGGGGTGTCGCTGGTCGAGGAGGTCAACAGCGCCTACGGGACGTTCGACGGCGTGTGCGCGTCGGCCGCCCGGGCGCGCGGCGCGCTCGAGACGTTCGCGGCCGAGCTGGAGGCGTCGGCCGACGACGCCCCGGCGGAGGGCTACGCCGTGGGCGAGCGCGCCCTCAACTTCCGCCTGGCCTATCAGCACGCGGTGCAGGGGACCGCGGTGGAGATCCTGCGCTACGGCCGGCGGCTGGTGGAGGAGGTCGAGGCCGATCTCGGGCGGCTCGCCGGCCGCATCGCGCCCGGCGGCTCCTGGCAGGATGTGGCGGAGCGGCTGCGCGACGATCATCCCGCCCCGCCGGACCTGGTGGGGGAGTACGCGGCCGCCATGGAGCGGGCCCGGGTATTCGTTCAGGATCGGGATCTGGTCGCCATCCCGTCCGGCCCGCTCGAGGTGACCGCCACGCCCGCCTACCTCCGGCCGGTGATTCCGGTCGCGGCGTATCTGCCGCCCGGTCCCTACTCGTCCGACCGCACCGGGCGGTTCTTCGTGTCGCCGCCCGCGGCGGGTGACGCGGCCGCGCTCCGCGATCACTGTACCCACGAGGTCCCGGCCACCGCGCTGCACGAGGGCTACCCCGGCCATCACCTCCATTTTCTCACGGCCCAGGCCTCGCCGCGGCTGGTGCGCCGGATGCTCTACAGTCCCGCCACCGTCGAAGGCTGGGCGCTGTACTGCGAGGACATGATGGGCGAGGAAGGCTTCTACCGCTCGGACGAGGAGCGGTTCTTCCAGCGGGTGGCGCTGCTCTGGCGCGCGCTGCGGGTGGTGCTCGATGTGGGGCTCCACACCGGTACCTTGCCGTACGACGAGGCGGTGCGGGCGGTGCGCGAGCGGATGGGCTACTCGGCCTCACACGCGGAGGCCGAGGTGCGCCGCGCGTGCGCCGAGCCGGCCTACCATCTGGCCTACGCGGTGGGGCGCCGGGAAATCCGGGCGCTGCGCGACGCGTACCGCCGCACCACCGGGGCCGGGGCGCCGCTCCGCGCGTTCCACGACGCGCTGCTGAGCTACGGCGGGCTGCCGGTGAGCCTGACGCGGTGGGGCATGGGTCTCGATGCGTGAACCCCGCCTGCCCCCGCTGGTCCGGGGGCTGGGTGCGGTCTCCCTCCTGAACGATCTGGCCAGCGAGATGATGTACCCGCTGCTCCCCGCGCTGCTGACGCGCGGGCTGGGCGCCGGGGCCCTCGCGCTGGGTGCGCTCGACGGGATCGCCGACGCGGTCTCGTCCGTGATCAAGGTCGGCGCCGGGTGGCTGAGCGACCGCCCGGGGTGGCGCAGGCCGCTGGTGCTCTGGGGCTATGCGGTGGCCGCGGTCACCCGGCCGGTGATGGGTTGGGCCGGGGCGGCGTGGCAGGTGGTGGCGCTCCGCGCCGCGGACCGGGTGGGCAAGGGGGCGCGCACGCCGCCGCGGGACGCGCTCATCGCGGACGCGGTGGATGCCGCGTGGCGCGGGCGCGCCTTCGGATTCCACCGCGCCATGGATCACGCCGGCGCGATGGTGGGGCCGCTGGTCGCCACCGGGCTGATCGCCGGTCTCGGGTTCACTCCGCGCGAGGTGATTCTGTGGAGCGCGGTGCCGGGCGTGCTGGGCGTGGTGGTGGCGGGGTGGGTGTTGAGAGGGGCGAAGAGGGGCGAAGAGGGACGAAGCGGGACGAAGGCGGACGAAGGGGATGAAGCACCGGAGCCGGCGGCGAACCGGCCGCGCGGCCTGGTGGTGCTGGTCCTGTTGTTCGCGTTCCTGCGGCTGCCCGAAGCGCTCCTGCTGCTCCGGCTGCAGGACGTGGGCGTGTCGCTCGCGCTGGTGCCGCTCCTGTGGTCGGCGCTGCACGTGGTGCGAAGCGCGGCGAGCTATCCGGGCGGGTGGCTGGCCGACCGGGTGGGGCCGGCGCGGACCATGGTGCTGGGTTGGGCCATCTACGCCCTGGTGTGCGTCGGTCTCGCGGCCGCCGCCGGGCCGGCCGGCGCGGCGCTGTGGTTCCTGCTGTTCGGGCTGGTGGCCGCCACGACCGAAGCGCCGGAGCGGGCGCTCGTGGCGGCGTGGGGCGGGCGCCACGCGCGCGGCCGGAGATTCGGGCTCTACCATGCGGGGCTCGGCCTGGTGGCGCTCCCGGGTGGGCTCGCCCTCGGCGCGCTCTATCAGATCAGGGGCGGGCCCTGGGCCCTGCGGGCCAGCGCGGGGGCCGCGCTCGCGGTGACGCTGGCGGGCCTCTGGCTCCAGGCGCGCGCGCGCGCGGCCGCCGCGTCGTAACCGCGCGTCCCGCGAGTTGCCGGGGCCGGATTCCGGGCGTACCTTCACCGGGCGCATTTCCCGGCGGGTTCGTATCCCCTTTACTCCGCACGATCCTGAGTGGCTGGCCGCGCCCAAACGGCGGGAATCGGGCGCCGCGCTGGCGCCGGCTCCGCAGGCCCAGCCCGCCCGCACCGGAGAGCAGAGCCTGCGCGGCAACACCGCGATCGTCACGGGTGGCGCCACCGGCATCGGCCGGACGGTCGCCCTCGAATTCGCCCGCCGGGGCGTGAACGTGGCGTTCAACTACATCGACATCCCCGGCCGCGACATCGCCGAGCAGGCGCTGCTCACCGAGACCGCGCTCCGGGCGTGCGGCGTGAGCGTGCTGGCGGACCGGTGCGACGTGCGCGACCTGGCGGCGGTCGAGCGGTTCGTGGAACGGGTCAAGGCCGAGCTGGGCGGCGTCCACTACCTGGTGAACAACGCCGGCATCGCGCGCGACGCCGCCATGTGGCGCCTGAGTCCCGAGCAGTGGCGCGACGTGATGGAGACCAACGTGACCGGCGCCTTCCAGTGCACCCAGGCGGTCGCGCGCCTGTTCCGCACCCAGCGGACCGGCAAGATCGTGAACATCGCCTCCATCCAGGCCTTTCACCCCAGCTTCGGCGTCGCGGCGTACGCCGCGAGCAAGGCCGCGCTCATCGGCCTCACCCGCGCCACCGCCGTCGAGCTGGGCCCGTCCAACGTCAACGTGAACGCCGTGGCGCCCGGCTATGTGCGCACCGAAGCGCTGGAGACTCTGCCCGAAGACGTGATCGAGCGGGCCAAGAAGAACTCGGTGCTGGGGCGGCTGGCGGAGCCCGAGGACGTGGCGACGGTGGTGGTGTTCCTCTGCTCGCCCGAGGCCCGGCACATCACCGGACAGGTTATCTTTGTCGACGGCGGCTTGAGCATCGTCTGACCCTTCCGGCGCTGGGGCGCCTTCGTGACGAGCCAATTCCACACGCTGGACGTGTCGTCCGACGGGCTGGTGGCCACCCTGGCCCTCCACCGGCCGCCGCGGAACATCATGCACATCGAGATGATGGAGGAGATCAACGGCGCGCTGCTCGGGCTCAGGGACCGGCGCACGCTCAAGGTGCTGGTGGTGCGCGGGCGCGGGCCCACGTTCAGCGGCGGCGTGGATCTGGCCGACCACCGGCGCGACCGGGTGGCGCGGCTGCGCCAGGTCTTCCACCGGACGCTCGAGAGCATCCGCCTGCTGGACCTGGTGAGCGTCGCGGCCGTGACGGGCGCGGCGGTGGGCGGCGGGTTCGAGCTGGCGCTGGGCTGCAACCTGGTCGTGGCGGGCGAATCGGCCCGGTTTTCCCTGCCCGACGTGCGCGGCGGGCTCTTTCCCCCGGTGGCGTCCGTGGTGCTCCCGCGCGTGGCGCCGCGGCGGAAGGCGATGGAGTGGATTCTCCTGGGCGAGGAGATCCCCGCCCGCGAGCTCGCGGCCTACGGCCTGGTGAACCGCGTGTTCCCCGACGACGCCTTCGACGACGGGCTGGCCCGGTTGGTCGGCCAGCTGAGCGCGATCTCGGGGCCGGTGCTCCAGCTGGCCCGGCGGGCGCAGGCCGAGTCGTACTACGCCACGTACGAGGAAGCGCTCTACAAGGTCGAGAACCTCTTCCTGCGGGACCTCCAGGCGCTGGCCGACTCGCAGGAAGGCGTGCAGGCGGCCCTCGAGGGCCGGAGCCCGCAGTGGCGCGACGCGTGAGCCCCGTCCCGCGCCTCGCGGCGCTCCTCTGGGTGCTGGCGGGCTGTGGCGGCCGCCACCAGGACCCCCAGACCGCGCCGGTGCCGGCCGTGCCGCTCCCCACCACGGGCATCGCCGGCCAGGACGTGGCCGTCTATCCCGTCACGTTGCTCTCCGCCGAAGCGACGCTGGGCTGGGACTCGCTGGTCGGCCCGCGCCACGCGGCGCTCGAGCGGGCCGACAGCATCATCGCGGCGCTGCTCGAGGAGCGGTCGCCCGAAGTGCAATGGGTGCTGCCGCCCGCGCTGCGCCGCGCCGCCGCCCGGGCCCCGGGCATGCTGGGCGACCCCGACCGGATGGGCACCGCGCTCCTCCGCTCGGCCGAGCTCAAGCAGATCCCCGACCCGCTCCGGAGCCAGATGCGGAACTTGAACGGCGTCGCGGGCGGGCGGTACGCGCTGGTGCCCGCCAGCCTGCTCTTCTACCGGAATCCGGATGGACGCGGCCGGGCGGAGCTGACGCTGATCATCGCCGACGTCCGCACCGGGGCCATCGAGTGGCGGACCGTGGCGCACGCGGTCGGCGACGATCCCTGGACCGCGCTGCGCGACGCCTTCAAGACCCTGACGCCAGGCGTGCCGTGACGCCCACGGTCACGCTGATCCCGGGAGACGGCATCGGCCCGGAGATCACCGCGGCCGTGGTCCGGGTTCTGGCCGCGGCGGGCGCCGGCGTCGAATGGGACCGCCAGCTCGCCGGCATGGCGGCGCTGGAGGAGACCGGCGACCCGCTGCCCGACGCGACGCTCGAGAGCGTGCGGCAGCACCGCGTGGTGCTCAAGGGCCCCCTCACCACGCCGGTCGGCACCGGCTTCCGCTCGGTGAACGTGGCACTCCGGAAGGAGTTCGACCTCTACGCCAACGTGCGGCCCGCCAAGACGCTGCTCCCCGGCGGGCGGTACGACCACGTGGACATCGTGCTGGTGCGGGAGAACACGGAAGGCCTCTACGTGGGCTACGAGACCTTCATCGCGGTGGCCGGCGACCCCAGGGCCGTGGCCCAGTCCACCGCGGTGGTCACGCGCCGGGGCTGCGAGCGCATCGTCCGCTACGCGTTCGAGTACGCGGTCCGGCAGCGGCGGCGCAAAGTCACCGTGGTGCACAAGGCCAACATCCTGAAGGCGGTGAGCGGCCTGTTCCTGGACGTGGCGCGCGAGGTGGCCGAGGAGTACCACGGGCGGGTGGAGGTGCAGGACGTGATCATCGACGCCTGCGCCATGAAGCTGGTGCTGGACCCCGGGCAGTTCGACGTCATCGTCACCACCAACATGTTCGGCGACATCCTGAGCGACGAGATCGCCGGGCTGGTGGGCGGCCTGGGCCTGGCCCCGGGGGCCAACGTCGGCGAGACCGCGGCGCTGTTCGAGGCGGTGCACGGCTCGGCCCCCGACATCGCGGGCCGCGGGATCGCCAACCCCACGGCCCTGCTGTTCGCCGCGGGCATGATGCTGGACTACCTCGGGCAGGAGGCCGCGGCGGAGCGGATCCGCACGGCGGTGGAGCGGACCCTGCGGGACGACGGCGTGCGCACCCGGGACCTGGGCGGCCATGCGACCACTGACGAATACACGCTCGCCGTCCTTCGGCGGCTTGCGTGAGCGGGAATGTCCCCGCTGTCACCGGGAGGTGGATCTCCCGCTGGGCACGTTGTGCGTGGCCTGCCGGCGGGAGATCGACGCCCGCGCGCGGCGCGTGGCCCGATGGGTGAGCCTCGGCACCACCGCGCTGTTTGGGGCATACGCCATGGCGGTGCTGCCCACCGAGCAGGCGGCGCGCCTGGTCGGGGCCGCCGGGACAGTCGTGTGGTTCATCGTGGTGCGGCGGGTGGCGTTTCAGATGGTCCGGACCTGGCTGGAAGCTCGGGGAAACGGGAAACGGGAAACGGGAAACGCGTGACGAACGATACTCGCGGTATCGGGACGTGACCTTCAGCCTGGTTCACCTGTCCGATCCGCATTTCGGCGGGGTGGCCGACGTCGCGCAGATCGAGGCCGTCGAGGCGCTGGTGCCCGACCTCGAGCCCCAGGCCATCGTGGTCTCCGGCGACCTGACCCAGCGCGCCCGGCACGGGGAGTTCCAGCGGGCCCGCGCCTGGGTGCGGGAGCTGGCTCGCACGGCGCCGGTGTACGTGCTGCCCGGCAACCACGACGTGCAGTGGTGGCGCCGGCCGTTCATCCCGTTCGGCGGCGCCGCCAAGTACGCCAAGCACCGGCAGTATTTCGGTCCGGTGCTGGCCCCCACGCTCGACCTCCCGGAAGCGCTCATCGCGGGCGCGGTCACGTCCCACGGCGTCGCCTGGGGGTCGGTGACCCCGCGCCTCCGGGACCTGGCCGTGAAAGGGCACCTGCCCCGGCGCGAGATCCGCCGCGTGACCGAGGCGTTCGCCCGCGCGCGCCCGGAGCAGGCCCGGATCCTGGTGGTGCATCACAACGTGCTGCGCGGCGTCCTGTCGGCCCGGATGGGGCTGGCCCGCTGGCGCCGGGCGCAACGCCGGATCGCGGCGTCGGGCGCGGACCTCGTGCTCTGCGGCCACGATCACCAGGAGAAGGTGGATCAGCTCGACGGCGTGGTGGTGGCGTGCGCCGGCACGCTCTGCACCCGGTCGCGCGGCGGGCTTCCGTCGGTGTTCTTCCGGGTGATCGTCGAGGACGAGGCGATCGAGGTCGAGCAGTACCGGTGGGACGCGGCGCAGGGCGGGTTTCGGCATTCGGACCGGCACCGGTTCGCGCGCCGCCGGCCCGCCGGGACCGGTTCCGCGCCGGGGGGAACGGGGGACGGGAAACGGGAAACGGAGGGCGCGGCCCCGTGATCGCGGCGGCAGACGACCGCGCGACCCTGGCGGCGCTCTCCCGGCTCCATGCGGCGCTCAACCGCGAGCATTTCGGCGGCGTCCTGCGCCGGCCGGTGTTCCGCCTGTCCGGCCGCATGCGGACCCGGCTGGCCGAGGTGCTGGCGGAGGACGGCGGCCCGATCGAGATCGGGATCAGCCGCCGCCACGTCGAGCGCGACGGCTGGGGCGAGGTCCGGCGGACGCTCCTCCACGAGATGGTGCACCAATGGCAGGTGGAGTCCGGCCTCCCGCTGGATCACGGCCCAGCGTTCCGGCGGAAGGCGCGGGAGGTGGGGGTGGAGGCGGCGGCGAAACGAAAAGTGGGACGAGTCAATGGTCGTGAAACGTGAAACGTGAAACGTGAAACGGCGCCCCGCGCGCGGGGTTGGTTCACGAGTTCGGCAGGAGGCATCTCCGTTTCACGTTTCACGTTTCACGTTTCACGAAGCCTCTTCCGGGGGTCCAATGCCGTTTGACGGTGTCGATTTCTACGACGTCAACTCTCTCCTGAGCGAGGAAGAGCGGGCGGTGCGGGATACCGTGCGGCGCTTCGTGGATGACGAAGTCATGCCGGTGATCGGGGAGCACTACATCGAGGGGACGTTCCCCGAGGCCCTGATTCCCAAGATGGGCGAGCTGGGGCTGTACGGCGCCAACCTGCCGGAGCGCTACGGATGCGCCGGGCTCAACAACGTGGCCTACGGGCTCATCATGCAGGAGCTGGAGCGGGGCGACTCCGGCATCCGGTCGTTCGCGTCGGTTCAGGGCGGCCTGGTGATGTATCCCATCCATGCGTTCGGCAGCGAGGAGCAGAAGCAGCGCTGGCTCCCCAAGCTGGCGACGGGCGAGGCCATCGGCTGTTTCGGGCTCACCGAGCCGGACTACGGCTCCAACCCCGGCGGCATGATCACCACCGCCCGGGAAACCAAGGACGGCTGGGTGCTGAACGGCGCCAAGATGTGGATCACGAGCGGCTCCATGGCGGACGTGGCCATCGTCTGGGCCAAGACCGGCACGCTGGACGACCTCGCCTCCATCCGCGGGTTCGTGGTCCCCACCGACCTCAAGGGGTTCACCGCCAAGGACCAGAAGGGCAAGCTCAGCCTCCGCGCCAGCGACACCAGTGAGCTGGTGCTGCAGGACGTACTCGTGCCCAAGGATGCCCTGTTGCCGCAGAGCGGCGGACTCAAGAGCCCGCTCCTGTGCCTCACGCAGGCCCGCTACGGTATCGCCTGGGGCGCGGTGGGCGCCGCCATGGCCTGCTACGACGAAGCGGTGCGCTACGCCCGGAACCGCGTCATGTTCGGCCGACCCATCGGCGGGTTCCAGCTCCAGCAGGCCCGGCTGGCCGACATGCTGACCGAGATCACCAAGGCCCAGCTCCTCTGCCTCCAGCTGGGCCGGCTCAAGGACGAGGGCAAGGCCACGCCCCAGCAGGTCTCGCTGGCCAAGCGCAACAACGTGGACATGGCCACCGAGTGCGCCCGCGAGGCCCGCCGGCTCCTGGGCGCCAACGGTATCCTGATCGAGTACCAGTCCATGCGGCATCTGGCCAACCTGGAGAGCGTGTACACCTACGAGGGGACGCACGACATCCACACGCTGATTCTGGGACAGGAGATTACCGGGATCAACGCATTTGGGGGATAGCGGACGACGTGAAACGTGAAACGTGAAACGGACGGGCCGCCCAAGCGCACCGAGTCTGCGCGGCCCAAGGAGCTGCGTTTCACGTTTCACGTTTCACGTTTCACGCCCCCGAGGAGCCTCCCATGAACCGCGAAATCAAGCTCCTATTGGACATGCTCGATCGCGCCTTCACCGGCACCGGCTGGCACGGCACCACCCTCCTCGGGGCGTTGCGCGGGGTGACGCCTCGGCAGGCGCTGTGGCGGCCGGCGCCCAGGCGGCACAACGTCTGGGAGCTGGCGCTGCACGCGGCCTACTGGAAGTACGTGGTGCGCCGCCGGATCACGGGGACGGAAGAGCGGGGCGCCTTTCCCCGCGCCCCCAGCAACTGGCCCGACGTTCCGGAGCCACCCACCGCAAAGGCGTGGCGGGAGGACGTCCGGCTGCTCAAGCGGATGCACGCGGAGCTGGTGGACGCGGTCGCCGCGCTCCCGCCCGGCAAGCTCGGCCGCCGGTCGCCCAGCGGGAAATGGACGTACGCCCAGATGATTCATGGAGTGGCGGGGCACGATCTCTACCATACCGGGCAGGTTCAGCTGGTCAAACGACTGAAAAGAGTGTGAAACGTGAAACGTGAAACGGCCCCGCTCGCGGAACCTCGTTTCACGTTTCACCTTTCACGTTTCACGACTCCCCGGTCTCGCCATGCCTAAGCGCTTTTGGTTGATGAAAGTCGAGCCCACCGCCTACACCATCGACGACCTCCAGCGCGACGGCCGCACCGGCTGGGAGGGCGTCCGCAACTACAAAGCCCGGAACCTCCTGCGCGACGAGATCCAGCCGGGTGACGGGGTGCTGTTCTACGCGTCCAACGCGGACCCCTCGGGGGTCGCGGGAATCGCGGAGGTGGTGAACGGCGGTTACCCCGATCCGCTCCAGTTCAAGACGGGCCACGAGTATCACGACCCCAAGGCGACCGCGGACCGGCCCATCTGGTACGCGGTGGACATCGGGTTCGTGGAACGGTTCGCGTCGGTCGTTCCCCTCGCCGACCTCCGCACCAACCCGGCGCTCGGTGCGATGTGGGTCCTCAAGCGCGGGATGCGGCTGTCGGTCCAGCCGGTGACGCCCCAGGAGTTCGAGGAGGTCCGCCGTATGGGCCGGGCCCGGCGAGCCGGGTAAACCCCGGGACCCCAGCCGGCATCTCAGCGGTGTGTCCAGCCAGGCTCTCGCGTTGTGCGCGCCGGTCGCGCCGGTCAGAGGCGTGAACGATCTCGTCGCCCGGGCGGCACGGGGCGACCGGGCCGCCTTCGAGGCGATCTATGCCCGTGAGGCGGGGCGGGTGTACGCGCTGTGCCTGCGGCTGGCCGGCAATCGCCAGCGGGCCGAGGACTACACCCAGGACGTCTTCGTGCGGTGCTGGGAGCGACTCCGGACTTTCCGGGGGGATTCGGCCCTGTCCTCCTGGCTCCACCGGCTCACGGTGAACGTGGTGTTCGAGGACCAGCGCACCGCGCGGCGCCGCGAGCGGCGGGTGGCGACGGCCCCCGACGGGCTGCCCGACGCGCCGGCGCCGGCGGTCGAGCCGGGAGACCGGATGGATCTGGAGGAGGCGATCGCGGCGCTGCCGCCGGGAGCGCGCCGGGTGTTCGTCCTGCATGACATCGAAGGCTACGGCCACGCGGAAATCGCCGAGCTGCTGGGGATCGCGCCGGGCACGTCCAAGGCGCACCTCCACCGGGCGCGGCGCCATCTCCGGGAGGCGCTGGAGCGATGACCGACTGTGCGTACGTGAATGAGCGGCTGGACGACTACCTGGATGGCACCCTCGACCGGGGGGAGCGGCAGCGGGTCGAGGCCCACCTGACGTCCTGTCCCCGGTGCACCGGCGAAGCGCGCGGGCTGCGCGAAGTGGTGGCCGCGGCCCGTCGCCTCCCTCGGAGCCTCTCCCCGCCGCCCGCGGTGTGGGCCGGAATCGACCGGGAGCTGGACCGGCACGCCGTGCGCGGGCGGATCCGCCGGGTCGTGTCCATCCAGCCCGTGATCCTGGCGGCGGCCGCGGCCATCCTGGTGCTGCTCACCGCGACCGTGACCGCCGTGGTCGTCCGCCGGTCCGCCGGTCCGGGGGCGACGGTGGCCGTCCAGGCCGGGGACCCCGCCAGCGCCGTCGAGGAGGAGTTCCGGACGGCGGTGCGGGAGCTGGAGCACGCCCTGGCGGAACGGCGCGGCGAGCTGAGCCCTGAGGCGCTGGCGGTGGTGGAGCAGAGCCTCCGGGTGATCGACGCCGCCATCCTCGAGGCGCGGGCCGCGTTCGCGGAGGACCACGACAACCCGGCGCTGGCCGCGGTGCTGTGGAACTCGTACCGCAACAAGGTGGACCTGCTTGCGCGGGTCACCCGGCTGTGAGGAGGAGCATCATGGTCACGGCACGCTGGACCATCGCCGCGGGGCTGCTGATGGGGGCTTCCGTCCCCGCTTCCGGTCAGCAGCGGATCGAGCGGCGGATGGCGGCCGAGCCGCACACCTCGGTGCGGCTGCACAACCTCACCGGCTCGACCACCGTGATCGGCTGGGACCAGGACTCGGTGGTGCTGACCGGCACCATTCCCCAGGGCGCCCAGTTCTTCTTTGGCGGCACGCCGGGCGGCATGAAGGGGAGCATCGATCTGCCGGCCGGCGCGGACGCCCTGCCCGCCCACGTCGAGTTGCGAGTACCGAGGGGCGCGCGGGTATGGGTCAAGTCGGCCGGGGCGGACGTCACGGTGCGCGACGTCACCGGCGGGATCGACCTCTATGCGGTGAGCGGGCGCCTCACGGTGCAGGGCACGGCCGAGGAGCTGAACGCGGAGTCCATGGATGGCGCGGTGACCGTGGACGCCGGTCGTTGGACCCGGGTCAAGACGGCGAGCGGCGCCATCGAGGTCCGGGGAGGCGAAGACGTGGGCATCAATACGGTCACGGGCTCCGTGACCTACCTGAGCGATGTCTTCCGGCGCGCGCGGCTCGAGTCGGTGAGCGGCAACCTGCGCTACGCCGGCGTGCCCCCGCGGAGCGCCCGTCTCGAGGTCGAGAGCCATTCCGGCCGGATCGTGCTCGCGCTGCCCGCGACCGTGTCGGCGGCGTTCGCCATCACGGTGTTCTCCGGCGGCGTCCGGAACGCCTTCGGATCGCAGTCGCTCCGGCCCGGGCCGGATCTGCGGGGCCGCACCCTGGATTTCACCGTGGGGGGCGGCGCCGCCGACATCGTGATCCGGAGCTTCAAGGGAGACGTGGAGCTGGTTCGGGCGAAGTAACAGCGAACATTGGACATTGAGTAAACCGCCTCGCAGCAGCCGGCATCCTAGGGACGTAACGCGATTCAACCCCCAAAGGAGGCCGACCATGTCCCCCAGCATCTCTCGCCATCTGGCGCCCGCCGCGCTCGCGCTCATCGCGCTGGGTCTCGCGGCCGGCGTGGCCCACGCCGGCCCACCGTGGATCTCCGTCGAGCTCCCCGCCAATCCGCACGACGTCCGCACCCGCGGGGCGCTGCTGGTGGTGCACACCTACCATCACGGCTTGTCGATGGAGCAGTCGATCACCTGCGCGCTGGAAGGGCTGGTTGACGGCCGGCGCCGCACCATCGCCTGCCGGGCCGAGGCCACGTCGCGGGCCGGGGTGTACGCCGTTCGAGGCGACGTCCCGAAGGACGGCATCTGGATGCTGGTCGTTACGGGCCGCGACGGCGAATCGCCGGCCACCGCCCTGGTGGACTTCGGCCGCGAGGGTCAGGTCACGGGCGTGCGGGTGCCGATCCGCGAGGCGGAAGGCGGCCGGTGGCACATCCCGGTGACGGTGACCGAGTCCGACATCGATGCCGCACTCCGGGCCCGATGGAACGCGCTGTCGTCGGCCGACGTGCCGTCGCACGACGGGACGGTCGCGGCGGGTGCGGGTCTGGCGCTCCTGGTGGGCCTCACGCTGGTGCGGCGCCGGCGCGCGTAAGACGGCCGAATGTCCAATGTCCAACATTCAATGTCCAAGTGACTGAGGGCCGAATCGCCTTCCTTGGACGTTGAATCTTGGATATTGGACATTGGACATTCCCCCGCCCTTGCCCTCCGCGTCCCGAAGCCCCAAGCTCCGGCGCACGGAGGAGCGAAATGTCCGACCCGACCCAGGTCCAGCGGCCCGCGAACCGTCCCTCCCGCAAGATCGGGCTCTCGCCTGGCACGCTGGTCCACCTGGGCCGCCGGATGGCCGACGAGGTCCGCATCGAGGTGCTGCATTGCGCCGGCGAAGGCGCGCTGGCGCGGCAGACCGTTGACAATGTGGACCAGCTCGCGGCGTACCACCACGCCGATGGGCTCACCTGGGTGGACGTCAACGGGATCCACGACGTCAAGGTGATCGGGCGGATCGGCGAGCTCTTCGGCCTCCATTCCCTGCTGCTGGAAGACGTGGTCAGCGCCCACCAGCGGCCCAAGTTCGAGACCCACGGCGAGCACCTGTTCCTCGTGCTCAAGATGCTCCTCCACAATGAGGAGACCGACGAGCTGGAGATGGAGCAGGTGAGCGTGGTCATCGGCCAGGGATTCGTGCTCACGTTCCAGGAACGGGAGCGCGACACCTTCGATCCGGTGCGCCGCCGCCTGGCCGACCCGGCCACCCGCGTGCGGCAGCACGGCGCCGACTTCCTGGCGTACGCGCTGGTGGACACCATCGTGGACAACTACTTCGCGGTGCTGGAGTGGCTGGGCGACCGCATCGAGGACATCGAAGACCGGCTGATCGAATCGCCCGATCCGACGACCCTGCGCGAAGTCTACGATCTCAAGCGCAGCCTGGTGGAGCTGCGCCGCGTGGTGTGGCCGCTCCGGGACGCGCTGAACGCCATGAGCCGGGGCGACGCCCCGCTCATCAAGCCGGGCACGCTGCCCTACCTGCGGGACGTCCAGGACCACACCCTGCGCGTCATCGACACGATCGAGACCTATCGCGACATGGCCGTCACGCTGGTCGAGATGTACATGTCGGGCGCGAGCCACCGGCTGAACGAGGTGATGCGGGTCCTCACGGTGATCGCGACCATCTTCATCCCGCTCACGTTCATCGTGGGCGTGTACGGCATGAACTTCGACCGGCTGCCGGAGCTCCACTGGTGGTGGGCGTACCCCGTCCTGTGGGTGATCATGCTCACCATCGCGGGCGGGATGGTGGGGTTCTTCCGCCGCAGGGGCTGGATCTGACGTTGCGGCCCCTATTCCCCGCGAGTAGCTTCCGGCGTTTCCGGCTCCAGCCGTTCTGAGGCCTTCGTAAGTTCTAGTCCTTGAAGAGGTTGCGGTGAAGATAGCGGTCTGCGTCAAGCGGGTGCCGGACACGGAAACCCGCATCAAGGTCGGCGCCGGTGGCAAGGCCATCGATGAGTCCGGCGTCAAGTTCGTGCTCAACGTCTACGACGAGTTCGCGGTCGAAGAAGCGCTCAAGCGGAAAGAGGCCGCGGGCGCCGGCGAGGTGGTGATCTACACGGTGGGCGGCGACGCCGGGCAGGAGACCATCCGCACCGCGCTGGCGATGGGGGCGGACCGGGGCGTGCTGCTCAAGGTGGATCAGGCGCCGCCCGATCCGCTCCCGGTGGCCCGGGCGCTGGCGGCCGAGCTCCGGGGCGGCAGCTACGACCTGATTCTCTTCGGCAAGCTGGCGGTGGACGACTACCACCACGCCACCGGCGTGATGGTGGGCGAGCTGCTGGGTCTCCCGGTGGTGAGTGCGGTGTCGAAGCTCACGCTCGAGGCCGGGAAGGGAACCGCCGAGCGCGAGATCGAGGGCGGGGTCGAAGTGGTGGAGTTTCCGCTTCCGGCGGTGCTCACCACGGAAAAAGGGCTCAACGAGCCGCGCTATCCCGCGCTCAAGGGCATCATGGCCGCCAAGAAGAAGCCGCTCGAGGTGAAGCCGGTGACACTCGATGGGGCGGGGCTCGAGGCGGTCGAGCTGGCGTATCCGCCCGAGCGGCAGGCTGGTCGGATCGTGGGTGAAGGGGCCGACGCGGTGCCGGCCCTGGTGACGGCGCTCCGAACCGAAGCGAAGGTGCTGTGATGGCGAACGTGCTGGCGATCCTGGAGCAGAAGGACGGCGCGCTCAAGCGCGTGTCGCACGAGGTGCTCACGGCCGGCCGGCGGTTGGCCGATGCGTCGGGCGGCGAGCTGCACGCCCTGGCGGTGGGCCCTTCGGGTCTCGACGTGGCCAGCGCCGGCGGCTTCGGCGCGGACAAGGTGTTTCTGGCCGGAGGCGACGCCGCCCGGCTGTATCAGCCGGGACTCTGGACCGCGGTCGCCGCCGAGCGGGCGAAGGCGGGGAGCTACCAGGTGGTGCTGCTCGGTGCCACCGCGCTGGGCAAGGACCTGGCGCCGCGCGTGGCGGCGCGCCTGGGATGGCCCCTCGCCGCCGATGTGACCGAGGTCGTGGCCCAGCCCGCGCTCGTGGCCACGCGGCCGGTGTATGCCGGCAAGGCGCTCCTCAAGGTCAAGGTCACGGCGCCCGCGTGCGTCATCTCGGTCCGGCCCAACAGCGTGACCCCAGCGGAACAGCGGCGGCCCGGCGCGGTCGAGAGGATCGCGCTCCCGGCGGAGCCGGCGTCCGAGGCCCGGACCGTGTCGGTCAAGGAGCCCGAGCGCGCGGCCCTGGACGTGGCCGAGGCCTCGATCATCGTGAGCGGGGGACGGGGGCTCAAGGACCCGCAGCATTTCCAGCTGCTCGAGGCGCTGGCCCAGGCGTTCGGGGGCGGAGCGGCGGTGGGGGCATCGCGGGCGGTGGTGGACGCCGGGTGGCGGCCGCACGCGGAGCAGGTGGGCCAGACGGGCAAGACGGTGAGCCCGAACCTCTACATCGCGGTCGGTATCTCAGGCGCCATTCAGCATCTGGCCGGCATGCGGACGGCCAAGGTGATCGTGGCCATCAACAAGGACAAGGACGCGCCCATCTTCAAGGTCGCGGACTACGGCATCGTGGGCGACCTGTTCGAGGTGGTGCCCCGACTGACCGAAGAAATCAAGAAGACCCGGGGGAACTGAATGATCGCTCGCGTTGGCGCTCTGACCATGACCGCTCTGCTCGCGGCGCTCCCGGCATCCGGGCAGGCCATCCGGCGGGAACGGCCCCAGGCGTTTCCGCCCTCGATTACGGCCTTCGTCGGGCTGGGGTTTGGGGGGCAACGGGCCAACCAGGAGGATCCGTTGACCTGCGCGTCCCGGGAGTGCTTCGGCCACAAGGTCGGGTCGGCCCCCTATGGGGGCCTGGAGATCCAGGTGCCCCTCGGCGGCACGCTGGGCCTGGGCGTCGCCGCGACCATCGGCCGCCCCCGCCGAGTGATCTGTCTGCGGGGGGCGTGCCAGTCGCCGGAGCGCATCACGCAAGTCCATGGGGCGGGCCTGGTGCTCTGGCGCTTCAAAGCGCGCGCCCCGATCTACTTCGGGTTCGGCCCCGGCGTGGTCTACTCCAGGCCGGGCCCGGTCGCGGGCCAGGCCGGCGCGATCACCGAGATCGGCGGCGTGGGCGTGCTGGCGTACGACGTCCGGGTCACGCCGCGCGTGGGTCTGCGTATCGCCTGGTGGAACTGGCTGGTCAAGCCGAAAGGTGAGGGCCTGGGTCCCGACTACGACCTCAACGGGCTGGCCTGGGACCAGGTCTTCTCGGTAGGCGCGCGCTTCTCCCTGGGGTCATGAGCGCGGCGGTTGCGCGGCTCGCGGCCGGCCAACCCGCCCTTCCGCTCGACCGGCTGATTCTCCAAGAAGCGCCGCAGGGCGAGCGTATCGACCTGGACGTGGTGTTCGTAGGCGGTGGTCCCGCCGGGCTCGCCGGCGCCATCGAGCTGGCCCGACTGGTGAAACACGATAACGAGGCCGGCGGCGGCATGGGCCCGGTCGAGATCGGCGTGCTGGAGAAGGCCGCCGCGCTGGGCGAGCACTGCCTCTCGGGCGCGGTGGTCAATCCGCGGGCGCTGCGCGAGCTCTTTCCCGACCTGGACGCCTCGGCCCTCCCGCTGCGCACGCCGGTCACCCGCGACGCCGTCTATTTCCTCACCGAGCGATCGGCCCATCGGATTCCCGTGCCGCCCACCATGCGGAACCACGGGAACTACGTGGCGTCCCTCTGCGAGGTGGTACGCTGGCTGGGCGAGCAAGCCGAAGCGCTGGGCGTGAACGTATTCGCCGGGTATCCGGCGGCGTCGCTGCTGGTGGATGGCGGTCGGGTCGTGGGGGTGCGCACCACCCCCGCCGGGCTCCGCCGGGATGGACAGCCGGGGTCCGGTTATACCCCGCCCGCGGACATCGCGGCCAAGGTGACCGTGCTGGCCGAGGGCACGCGCGGGGCGTTGTCGCAGGCCTGGTGCGCGTGGCAGGGCGTCGGCTCGGCCAACCCGCAGATCTTCGCGCTGGGCGTCAAGGAGTTGTGGGAGACCAGGCGCCCGCTCGACCGGGTGATCCACACCATGGGCTGGCCGCTGGCGCGCGATGCGTTCGGCGGGAGCTGGATCTACCCGATGGAGCCCAACCTGGTGTCGCTCGGGCTCGTAGTGGGGCTCGACTACCGGGACGGCGGGCTCGACGTGCACCACCTGCTCCAGCGCTTCAAGCGGCATCCGCTGCTCCGCGAGCTGCTCGAGGGCGGCGAGCTGGTCGAGTGGGGCGCCAAGACCCTTCCCGAGGGCGGCTACTATGCGCTGCCCGCCCGCCGGCACGGCGACGGGGTCGTGATCGTGGGCGACGCCGCCGGGTTCGTGGACGTGCCGTCGCTCAAGGGCATTCACTACGCCATGCAGTCCGGCATCTACGCGGCGCGCGCCATCTTCCAGGCGCTCGAGGCGGGCGACACCGGTGCCGCGCGGCTGGCCGAGTACGACCGGCTGGTGGACGCGTCGTACATCACCCGCGACCTGTACCGCACCCGAAACATGCGGCTGGCCTTCAAGAACGGGTTTTACCCGGGGGCCCTCAAGGCGGGGCTCATGACCCTCACCGGCGGGCGGTTTCCCGGTGGGCGGATTGCGATGGAAGCGGACGTCGAGGTGCCCAAGCGCGCGCCGGGGCCGCCGCCCGCTCCGGTCGAGGGAGCGATTTCCAAGCTGGACGCGGTGTTCAAGGCCGGCAACGCCACCCGAGACGACATTCCGTCGCATCTGATTCCCGCGGCCCAGGTGGACCGCGCCACCGCCGAGATCTACGCCCGGATGTGCCCGGCCGGCGTGTACGAGTGGGCCGAGGCGGGCCTCCGGATCAACGCGCCCAACTGCATCGACTGCAAGGCGACCGACGTGCTGGGGCCACGGTGGACGCCGCGGGAAGGCGGGAGCGGACCGGCGTACCAGCGGATGTGATGGGATACCGGAAATAACGGGAGGACGGGATGGCCGGACGATCCGTCCACCCGACTGGACAGTGAGCCGGCCACCGGCAGTATCCTAATCGGCTGGCTCGTATCGTCTTAGGGAGCCGGGTGGCCTTGGCATGGAGCCTGCGTCCGACGGGAGATTGGGGGGAGTTCGGCCACCGGCGGATGCCGGTCGGAGGGTCCTTTGCGTCGCATGCCCTTCTGTCTTCTGGCGATGGTCGGCATCGCCACGGCCGCGCCCGCGGCTGCCCAGACCCTGGCCGCCGCCGATAGCCTCCTCGCTCGGTACGACACTTCCGCCGCCATCGCCGCCTACGAATCCCGGCTCAAGCGCAATCTGAAGGACGCCGAAGCGCACTACCGCGTCGGCCGGCTGTACCTGGCGCGGCACGTGGCCGGCACCGCCCTGAGCCCCGACCGGCGCCAGGCAGAAGCGCACTTCCGCTACGCCACGCGGTTTCAGCCCGACAGCGCCAAGTACTGGCTCGCTCTGGCCGATCTCTTCCGTTCGGAAGACCTCCTGACGGTGCGGGTGCAGGTGCGCGGCCTGTTGGACCGGGCGCGCAAGGAAGCGGAAAAGTCCGGTGACCAGACTCACCGTGCCGACGCCTTGTACCGGCAGGCCCGGGCCGACTGGAACACGTTCGCGACGTTCGGCCGGCGGTATCGTAACCGGGAAGCGGGTTCTTCCCTGACCCCGCCCGGCCGGGACGCCACGTGGAAGGAGATCGAGCAGTACTTCAGCGAACGCATCGTTCCCGTGCCCGATGCCGGTGCCGAGTACCTGGGTGGTGCGGAGCAGGCGCTCCGGGCCGTGCTGGGCGTGCGGCCGCTCGACCTGGATGCGGTGGGATTGCTGGTGCTGGTGTTCGGGGAAGGCGGGCGCTGGGACGAAGCCGCGGCGCTCACCCGGCGGTTGGTGCGCCAGGCGCCGGACAGTGGGCGCGCCTGGGCGCTGCACGGGCTCACGATGGCGCGCATCCATAGCTGGAGCGAGGCTAGCGCCGCCTTCCGGGCCGCGTTCGCCGTCATGAGCGAGGCGGAGCGGGCCCCGTTCGCGAACCTCGGGCAGATCATGCGGGAGGCCGACCGGATCCGCTTCGCTCAGATGGGGCAGGGGGGTCGGGAGCGGCTCGACTCGCTCTACTGGTGGGTGGCCCGGCCCCTGGCACTCAGCGAAACCAACGAGGTCCAGGCCGAGTTCTACGCCCGGATCGTCTACGCGCAGCACCGCTGGACCGATCCCTGGCGCGGGTACCGGGGCATCGAGACGGACATGGGTACCGTGTTCGTGCGGTACGGCCCGCCCGACCTCGAGACGTCATCCAGCTGGCTGTACTTCAAGCCCCAGTTCGTCTTCAGCTTCTCCCTGGCGGCCGGCTTCTCTCGGGCGCATTTCGCCGGCGAGTCCCAGTGGCACTTCCGCCAGGCGCAGCTCAGGAGCCCCGCGCGATTCGACAACATCCCGCTGGTGCGCACCCTGGACACGGTGCTGGTACAGACGGCGCGGTTCCGGGGGCCGGGCGATTCGCTGGCGCTGATGGTGGTGGGCGCGATTCCGCTCCGGCGGATGACCGATTCGGTGGCGGTGCGGGACCTGCCGTTGCGCACCGGCGCGCTATTGACCGATGACGGGGGGCGGGAGCTCAGGCGCGACCGGTCAGACGAGACCGTCACCGGCACGCAGGTGCGTGAGCTGCAATACCGGAGCTGGCGGCTCACCGTCGCCCCCGGCAGCTACTTGTTGCGGGTGGAAGCACACCTGTCTACGCTGGACCGCGGGGCGCGCGGGATGCAGACGGTGGCGGTGGCGCCGCTCGAGGGTCCGGGTCCGGTCCTGTCCGACCTGCTGGTGGCGCAGCGCGTGGCGCCGCGCGACTCGGCCGCGACGCGGTGGGACCAGTTCTTCATCGAACCCAACGCCGGGCGGTTCGCGCCGGGCGAGCCGATCGGGCTCTTGTGGGAGATGTACGACCTCACCCCCGACTCGACCGGCACCACGCACTACGAGGTGGGCCTCTGGATCACGGTCGAGGCGCTCGACCGAACCGAGTCGCGGCTCTTCGGGTCGAAGACCCTGGCGGAGATCGTAGGCGGCGTGGGCGATGCGCTGGGTCTCACGGCGGTGTACGACGACCGGGTGTCGCTGGGCTATCAGCAGGAGCGGCCGGCGACGCCAGACGGTGCCCGAGCGGAGCACCTGATGGTGGATCTCCAGAACGCGCCGCCGGGCCGCTATCTGATCGAGATCATCGTGCGCGACCTGCTCACCGGGCAGGAGGCCACGACGTCGCGCACCATCACCATCGGGACCGAGCCCGTCCTCCGGGGCGGGTTCTAGTCCGAGGTTCTCGATGCGAGCAACGTCCGCTTCCGCTCTCGCCCTGGCCCTGATAGCCGTGCTCCCCCGGATGTCGCTGGAATGCCAAACGATCCGGCGGCCCCAGCCCCGGGCCTTCCGGGTGTCCGCGACTCCGTATCTGGGGCCGGGATGGGGTGGAGCCCGGGCGGTGGCCACCGATCCGGTCGGTTGCACCGCGGTCCCGTGTATCACCCATCGGCTGAGCGCGAGCCCCGTGGCCGGTGTCGAGGTCCACGTGCCGCTGCCCGGGACGATCGCCCTGGGACTGGTCCTGGCTGCCGGGCGTCCGAATCGCGTCTCCTGTGAGCTTTCGGTGTGCCTGGCGCGGGGCCGGGTGACGGTCATCCAGGGGGGGGCGCTTCTGCTCTGGCGGTTCCGGACTCGCGCCCCGATGTACGTGGGGTTCGGCCCGGCCTTCGCCCACGTGAGCCCCGGTCCCGTCTTCAGTCAGCGATCGGCCGCCACGGAGCTGGGCGGTCTGGTCCTGGCGGCCTACGACGTCCGTTTCACGTCCGCGATCGGGGCCCGCCTGGCCTGGTGGAACTACTTCCTGGCGCCGAGTGGGGTGGAGCTGACCCCGAGCACCAGCCCCCGGAGCGTGGTTTGGGAATCGAAGATTACCGCGGGAGTGACGTTCAGTTTCGGCAGCCCCACGGTCCGGAGACCACCGCGGACCTTCGGGGGCTGACGGGCGGACGGGCGCGGGAGCGGGCCGGCATGCCAGAGGGCATGGATTGCCGCCGCCGGCCGGTGCGTGCTATGATGTATACATCATGATGGCCCGGACACAGATCCTGCTCGATCCCCACGCCCTGCGCCGCGCCCGGCAGCGCGCCGCGGACCAGGGCATCTCCCTCGGCGAGTACATCCGGCGCCTGGTGGAGCGCGACCTGGGCCGGGCGCCGGTGGTACGGGAGCCGTCGGCGGTGTTCAACCTGGGCGATTCCGGCGGCGCCGATGTGGCGGCGGACAAGGACCGCATGGCGGGCGACGCGCTGGCCGCCCGGCGACCGTCCCGAAAGCGCCGCCGGTGACGCTCTTCGTCGATACGTCGGCCTGGTACGCGGCGGCCGACGCCGGCGACCGCAGCAACGCGCGCGCCCGGGCGGTGCTCCTGGCCGGGGAGACGCTCATCACCACCGACCACATTCTCATCGAAACCTGGACGCTGCTGCGCCATCGACTGCATCGGAAAGCGGCCGAACGGTTCTGGGAAGGCCTGCGCGGTGGAATCGCGGCCATCGAGTCCGTTACCGGGGTCGATCTCGAGACGGCGTGGGCCCTGGGACAGACGTTCCGGGATCAAGACTTCTCGATCGTGGATCGGACGAGCTTCGCGGTGATGTTGCGACTCGGCGTGCACCGGGTCGCGAGCTTCGACGACCATTTCGCGGTATTCCGGTTCGGTTCCGGGCGGACCCGGGCGTTCGAGGTCGTCCGGTAGCGCGGGCGCCGCCCGGCTATTCAAACGGCGGCTCGGCCTCATGGACCGGTTCCTCCAGCAACATCGCCGCCAGCACTTCCCCAGCCGCCACCTCATCCTGCTCGGCCGGCAGCACCAGCAGGGCGTTCGCCCTGGCCATGGACGTGAGGATCCCCGAGCCCTGCGGCCCGGTGAGCCGCGCCTCGAGCCCGCCCTCACCTTCGGTCACCACCGCCCGGAGAAAGTGGGTGAGCCTGACCGGGTAGCGCAGCGGCTCGGCCACGCGGACGGGCACCGTGCGCCGGAAGAACGTGGCATGTCCCATGAGCTTCCGAATGGCCGGGCGCACGAACAGCTCGAAGGTCACCATGGTGCTCACCGGATTCCCCGGGAGCCCGATCCACGGAATCTCGTTGAGGCTTCCGAAGCCGACCGGCGCCCCGGGTCGCATGCTGATGCGCCAGAAACCGAGCCGGCCGCCCAGCTCCTCGAACACGGCGCGCATGTGGTCGTGCTCGCCCACGCTGATGCCGGCGGTGGTGACGAGGAGGTTGGCGGTTGGCGGTTGGCAGCTAGCGGTTATTGGCTCCAGGC
>Ga0210377_10001184_pt1 | contig 23952 bp, 24 predicted proteins | sample PLM4_65_b1redo_FD_155480 | JGI IMG/M metagenome (GOLD analysis project Ga0210377, IMG submission 155480) | Groundwater sediment microbial communities from an aquifer in East River, Colorado, USA - PLM4_65_b1 redo | ecosystem: Environmental > Terrestrial > Soil > Riparian zone | place: USA: East...
TCGATGAACCCACCTCCGCGCTGAATGAAACCGACGCCGAGAACCTGCTGAACCTGCTACGCGGGCTAAAGGAACACGGCGTCACTTGCATCCTCATCTCCCACAAACTCAAAGAAGTGATCAGCATCGCCGACACGGTGACGGTGCTGCGCGACGGGCAGACGATCTGCACGCTGGACGCGAAAAAAGGCGAGGCCACCGAGCACGCGCTGATCAAGCATATGGTCGGGCGCGAGATCACGAACGTTTACCCCACGCGGGAGACCAAACCCGGCGACGAGGTCGTGCTGAACGTCGCCCGGTGGAACGTCCACGATCCGGGGACGGGCAGGCAAATTATCAAAGACGCGAACTTCCACATCAAGCGCGGCGAGATCGTCGGCTTCGCTGGCCTGATGGGGTCAGGGCGGACGGAACTGGCCCTGAGCATTTTTGGCAACCCGGATCGCTACGGCATTAGCGGCGAGATGGCGGTCAGGGGCGAAAAGCAGGCGTTCAAGCAACCTGCGGACGCCATCAAGGCCGGGATCGCCTATGTGACTGAAGATCGCAAGCGGGACGGGTTGATCCTGATTCAAGACGTGAAGCAGAATATCACGCTGGCGAACCTGCGCGAGATAGCCCGGCGCGGCGTGGTCAATGGCAACGCCGAGGTGCAGGTCGCCAACGGCTACAAGTCGTCGCTGAACATCAAAACGCCCAGTGTCGAGCAGCGGGTCAGCAACTTAAGCGGCGGCAATCAGCAGAAAGTGTCGCTGGGCAAATGGCTGTTTGTCAAACCCGGCGTGCTGATATTGGACGAACCCACGCGGGGCATCGATGTGGGGGCCAAATATGAAATCTACACGCTGATGAACCAGTTGGTCGGGCAGGGACTGAGCATCCTGATGATCTCGTCCGAGCTGTCCGAAGTGCTGGGAATGTCGGATCGGGTGTATGTAGTGGCTTCCGGCAAGATCACCGCCGAGATGCCCGCCAAGGAAGCCACGCAGGAAAAAATCATTCAGTTTGCCACGAATTAAGGAGACTCGCGATGCCGTTCTTTCGCAATGCCCAGAAAGTGCTGCAGGAAAACATCCGCGACTATGGGATGTTCATCGCCCTCTTTGTGATCATGGCAATCTTCACGATCACCACCGAGGGCATTTTCCTTTCGTCCCGAAACATCAGCAACCTGGTCAACCAGACCGGCTATATCGCGGTGCTGGCGGTCGGCATGACGCTGGTGATCGTGATCCGGCACATCGACTTATCGGTGGGCTTCCTCGCCGGGTTTCTGGGCGCGGTGGCCGCAATCGCCATGGTGCAGTGGGGCTGGTCGGTGTTCATCGCGATCCCGTTTGTGCTGCTGCTGGGGATGGTGGCGGGGTTGATCTCCGGGTATCAAGTGGCCCAACTGGGCATCCCGGCGTTTGTGGCGACGCTGGCGGGGTGGCTGATTTATCGCGGGGCGATTTTGCTGGTGACGATCAGCACGGGCACGATCATCATCCCGGACAAAACCTTTAACGCTATCGGCAACGGCTTCATCCCGGACATCCCGGACATCGGGATACTGCCGGGCGTTCACAAACTCACTCTCCTGCTGGGGCTGGTGGCCGTCGTGCTGTACATCATCGGCCAACTCAACAACCGCAAGAACAAGCAGGCGTATGGGTTTGAAGTCCTGCCGATGGACATCTTCATCGTGCAGCTTGTGGTCGTTTCGGCCTTGATCGGGTATCTGACGTGGGTACTGGCGGGATATAACGGCCTGTCGTGGACGGGCGTGGTCGTGCTGATTGTGGTCGGCGTTTACCATTTTGTCACCACTGAAACGGTGCTGGGCAGGCATATTTACGCGGTGGGCGGCAACCCGGAAGCGGCGCAACTCAGCGGCATCAGCGTGAAGCGGATCACCTACACGGTGTTTGGCTCGATGGGGATGCTTTCCGCGCTGTCGGGCATCCTGTTCGCGTCGCGGCTGCAATCGGCGACCACGACAGCGGGCAGCCTGTTCGAGCTGGACGCCATCGCCGCGGCGTTTATCGGCGGCGTGTCGCCCGCCGGGGGGATCGGCAAGGTCGTCGGGTCGCTGATCGGCGCGCTGGTGATGACCTCGTTGAGCAGCGGCATGAACCTGATGAGCATCGACATCTCTGTCCAGTATGTGGTCAGGGGCGTGGTGCTGGCGGCGGCGGTGGTGTTCGACGTGACCACGCGCAACAGAAGCCGATAAGGCTATTGGAGATTGGAAATTGAAGGGGCGGCCAGTGGCCGCCCCATTGTGTTTCCGGCCAACCTATAAGCAGTCGCACGACTTCATCCATGAACGCCAACCTACTGTGATTGTCCTCCGAAGGGCAGGCGCGGGTTTTCCTGGGGCAGGGAAGTCACATCAGGCACAGAGCCGGTGGCAGCGTAGGCCTGCGCCGCCGAATCAATCTGGACGTTCGACGGCAGGCGATCCAGCAAATCCCTGAGGACGGCTTGCGTGTCGTAGCGCGATCCGCGCCGAAAGCGATAAGTAATGCCTTCAATCGGCTTCCCCGCTTCGTCAATTAGTTGACCAGCATAGGCCATCTCCAAGATCAGTGGGGCCGGAAAATCCCCTTCGATCTGGATCTCTGGGTACATGCGATAGCGCAGGCCGCTGGTCGCCATCCGGACATTCACGCCGCCCATGCGCGTTCCCACCGAGGTCTTGGAACCGTGCAAGAAACGGCGGGCAACCATCCGCACCCGGCTGATGGAACTGTACGGGAAACGCCGGGCGGTGAGCGTCTGATCGACGAGAGCGTCGGCTGTGAAGATGAGCTTGTTGGGGCGCACCCCGGCCCAGATCGCGATCAGACCAATCAGCGCCAAGAGCGCGCCGAGCCAGTTATTCTGTGTGACAACCAGCAGGATGCCCGCCAGCGCAAACGCCAGACCGATTAGGACGGCGACGAGGCGATTTCCCCCTTTGACCTTGTATACCTTGCCTTCCATGTAGTGTTATTTTCATCTCCCTTTCCATAAGATATTGTTCGTGCCTATCCTGCCATCTACGCCATGCCATCATGATGACAATCGCTCATTGTAGCCCATACGAGTTTCTTGCGCTTGCTGCCGCAGTGTTTTTTTCAGCTTGACCCATCGCCGCCCCCTCCGTTACAATCCCCACAATATCCCCGCTGAATCATCGAGGAGAAGAACCACTGTGGCCGACATTATCGCCATCCATGACATAGCCAACTACGACGGCAAAGAAGTCACCGTGCGCGGCTGGCTGTACAACCGCGCCGACAAGGGCAGGCTCCAATTCTTGCAGGTGCGCGACGGAACAGGCATCGCGCAGTGCGTGGCGCTCCAGAAGGACGTGAGCGAAGAAGTGTTCGCCGCCGCATCGTCGCTGACGCAGGAATCGTCGCTGATCCTCACCGGCAAAGTTCGGGCCGATGGACGCGCGCCCGGCGTCCCCGGCGGCTATGAGATCGGCGTCACGGGGCTGGACGTGATTCAAGTCGCCGCGCCCTACCCCATCACGCCCAAAGAACATGGCGTCGAGTTCCTGCTGGATAACCGCCACCTGTGGATACGCTCGTCGAAGCAGTGGGCCACCCTCCGCATCCGCGCCACCGTCATCAAGGCGATCCGCGACTGGCTGGACGATCACGGCTTCCTCGGCATGGACACGCCGATCATCACGCCGACGGCGGGCGAGAACACCACCTCGCTGTTTGAGGTCAACTACTTTGACGAACCCGCCTACCTCGCGCAGACCGGGCAGCTTTACAACGAAGCCAACATCATGGCCTTTGGCAAGGTGTACTGCTTCGGCCCGACCTTCCGCGCCGAGAAGTCCAAGACGCGCCGCCACCTGACCGAGTTCTGGATGGTCGAGCCGGAGATGGCCTTCTACACGCTGGAAGACATGATGGAGATGGAAGAGCAGTTTGTCAGCTATATCGTCCAGACCGTGCTGACCAAGAACGCCAACGAATTGAAATTATTAGAGCGTGACACGACGATGCTCGAAAAGGCGCTCCCGCCGTTCCCGCGCATCAGCTACGATGAGGCGATAGAGCGATTGGCGAAACTGCGCGAGGCCGAGCAAGACCCGGAGCAGAAGAAGCTGTTGGAGATCGAGTGGGGCAACGACTTCGGCGCGCCGCACGAAACCGCGCTAACCAAGCAGTTTGATCGCCCGGTGTTCGTTTACCATTACCCGACTGCGGTCAAGGCGTTTTACATGACCCCGCTGGCGGATCGCCCGGAGGTGTGCCGCAGCGTCGATTTGCTGGCGCCGGAAGGTTATGGCGAGATCATCGGCGGCAGCGAGCGCATCCCCGACCACGATCTGATTGTCCAGCGCGTCAAGGATTTTGGGATCAACCCGGCGGCCTACGAGTGGTATCTTGACCTGCGGCGGTTTGGGACAGTGCCGCATTCGGGGTTCGGGCTGGGCGTCGAGCGCACGGTGGCGTGGATATGCGGGCTGGATCACCTGCGCGAGGCCAACCCGTTCCCGAGGATGATCAATCGGTTGTACCCATAGCCTAGTGCAGTGTTATTTGCAGGCTTTCTATGCGTTAAGAATATCCCCAGCATATCCAGAGGAGCCAAGCAATCTTATGAAGCCTGATTCCAGTCGCTCAATTGACACATCTATCCAGCCTGCATTGAGAGTCGGATTCGTAGCTGTAATTTTGACAGCGACAGTAGTATTTCTACTATTTGCCTTTATCGGTATCTTCCTAGTCAATGAAGGCAGGAGTGTCACGGCGTTCATCATTAGCCCGACGCCTACTTCGACCGCGACATCTACCTTGACACCAACTTCTACCCCAACGCCTACATCCACGAGCACGGTTGCGCCCACCGCCACTTCGACGCTTACGGTAACACCAACGGCAACCGCTATTCCAACGTTGGAGTCTATATTCCCAAATGACAACTGGATCGCTTATCTTGGATTTTACGGATACAACACAGATGGCCAGGCGATGTATAACATTACGCTCATCAAGGCCGATGGAAGTCAAATAGCAATTATTCCGGATGGTGAGCAAATGTCCGATCTCGCGTGGTTGCCGGATGGCGTTCACCTTGCAGGCGACGGGGCACAGTCAGGCGTTATTGTTCAGGACGCAAAGGGGAGAATTTCAACTACCCTTAACATCCTGTTGGAAGGCGACTCGCCACGATGGTCACCAGATGGCACCAAGGTTGCCTATTTGGCGGGGGAAGCTTCAGAAAGATATATTGTTATTACCGAAACCGATGCCAGCAGAGCGGCCTCCAACCCCGACCGCACGGTTGGGTTGTCGCCGCAACTAAACATTCGTAGCCCTGTCGTATGGTCGCCTGACAGCCAAAAGATTGCTTTCTTTCAGCAAGTGGGCTTCGAAAGCCGATTGACTGTAACTAGCACGAACGGGACGAATACTCGAATTGTTGGAAGCCAACCTTCACAAGCGGGCGGCATTGCCTGGACTCCGGATAGCGATGGGCTGATATACCATTTTAATGATCCCGAGATAAATTCTGGCTGGGCGCTTTCTAGTTTCAACGGAACAGCCGACCAAGTCCTGTTCTATGACCACCAGATTCTTGCAAGTCAATGTTGTATACGGCTTTCGCCTGACGGTACCACGTTGTTGGTGGTTGGCGAAGTCATACCTGATGGCGTCGAATCCAGCAGCATGATCGCGTTGCAGCCGACACCAAACACGGCCAAAGGTCGTTATGGAATCTTAGCCGTTTATCTTGATGGGCGACCGCCAGCTCTACTCGTCAAGCTAAACTCTTTCGAAACAGAGATACGTGGTCTTGATTGGTCGCCCGACGGAAGTCGCTTTTTGTTCATGCTATATACGCATCAGGCCCGACCCATCGGATTGTTCGTAGCCAATAGTGATGGCAGCGCTATCACACAACTGATGGCGGACTTTGCGAGTCAGCCCGTTTGGCAACCCAGCCCTAGGAGCGATCAGCCATGACTCGTGAAACGAAATCGCTATGGGGCAGCGCGCTGTCATTAAGAGTTGCGCTGGTCTTCATTATGGCCACCACTGGATGCGGGCTTGTCGGTGGAATGTTGTTAAGCCTGAATGCCGATGCAATCTACACTCAGGTAATTCCCACAACAACGCCTCTACCCACGTTGACAGCCCTGCCTACATTGACACCTTTGTCTCCCCTTGCCTCCGCACAGTCTGACACCACACCCTATTTTGTCGCCTTAAAGTATCAGGAAAGCTCTTTTGATCTTGTGTTGTTAACACTTGACGGTGTTGAGGCTCGAGTGCTGGCCGGAAACATATTTAGAATTGGGGATACGCCACCGGATGCAGAGCCTAGTTGGTCACCCGATGGCAGTAAGGTCGCTTATATTGGATATGACGATACGAGGACTTCGGCTCTGTTTGTCATCAATGTAGATGGATCTGAGCCGACTAGCTTTCTGCGGAATCGGTTTCCGTTGCACCACATACGATGGTCTCCAGATGGAACGCGAATTGCAGCTGAAGCGATCGGCGCCAACGCTATAGAAGATATTTATGTGGTTAACATCGATGGGAGCGGAGAGGCAAACTTGACCAATCACCCTTCGAAAGACTTGGGGCCCACCTGGTCGCCCGATTCGTCAGAGATCGCATTCATTTCTGATCGGGAGGCTATGCCATATATCTTTGTCATGTCAGCAGACGGCAGCAACGTTAGACGAACGTCCGACTTCAGCCCTGCCAAAGATGGTGGCATGGCATGGTCGTCCGATGGCAAAAGATTGGCGTATGGCTACAGGCCAACGAATTCAACATCCAGCAACGTCATTGTTTACAATACGGTTGAAGGCAAAAGTTCAGCATCCGATGAGCTGGAAGGGGATTTTTCGTTCGAAAACCTCCATTGGTCACCAGATGATCAGATGATTGTATTCAACACATACAATCCAGTTGCTGCATATGCTACTCGCCCGGATGGTAGCGGCCTAAGAGTATTACCAGAGCATATGGCATGCGCGCGCTGGAATCTCGAGCAAACGCTGGCGCTATGCGGTGACTATTTCTATACGCTGTTTGATAATGATGGCAATGTTGTCAAGGAGCTTGATCTTCGCGATTACTTGATTTACGAATGGCGACCTGTGCCAATGGGCGATGCCGTTCCATAATTACAGGTCAAACCGAACTGATATTGCAGTCGTATTATCCATCCGAGAATGCTCAATCGGTTGTATCCGTAGCAATCAAGGAGAACCTTATGGCTGATCTCAGTCCAAATTCTGATATCGTTCGCGAGTTTATGATCGCCGCGCATGGCAATTTGCCGCGCGTCAAGGAGATGCTCGCCAAAGAACCCGGCCTGCTCAACGCGCCGTATGCGTGGCGAGAGGACGATCTCGAAACAGGCATTCAAGCAGCGGCGCATGTGGGCAACACGCCCATCGCCGAGTTCCTGCTGGACGAGGGCGCGCCGCTGGCGATCTGCACGGCGGCGATGCTGGGGCGTCTCGACACGGTTAAGGCCCTGATCAGCCAAGAGCCGAATCGCGTCAACGAACACGGCGCGCACAAAATCACGCTGCTGGCCCACGCGGCGATCAGCGGGAATGTCAGCTTGCTGGAACTGTTGGCAGGACATGGCGTCCAAGAGGGCGCGTCCCACGCGCTGGGCGAAGCGGTGAATCACCGCCGCGAGGAGGCTGCCCGCTGGCTGTTGGACAACGCTAGACCGGACTTGTCATGGACGGATTTTCAAGGCCGGACGCCGCTGCAAATCGCCGAGACGCAGGGCTTTGACGAAATAACCAGCCTTCTAAACGCCCATGCGGGATCATAGCTGATCTGCGTAACCAACAGGGCGACTCGATGAGTCGCCCTGTTTCCGCTTTTCCCGACTTCCGCAATTCCGCGAGACACCGATGTGTTTCGGTGTTTCTACCCCTCCGCGAACGCCATCACGATCCGCGCCGTGTGCTTGATCCCCTTGATGAAATTGCCCATCACGATATTCTCGTTGGGCGAGTGAACTTTGCCTTCATAATGGCCTATTCCGGCCATCGCCACCGGCAAGCCCAGCACATGGATAAACGGGTGGTTGGGGCCGCTGCCGCCGACCATCGGGCGGGTGACCAACTCCCCGCCATAGACCTCGCGGGCGGTGTCGCCGACCAGCGTGACAAACGGATGATCCGGGTCGGTGCGGCCCGCATGCTCCCCGCCCAGCACGGTGATTTCGATGTCGGTGAAGCCCTGCGCGTCAAGATGCTTGCGCAGTTTCGCCAGCACTTCGTCCGGCGACTGGTCAGGCACGATGCGAAAATCGACTTTGGCCTTCGCTTCGGCGGGGATGATGGTCTTGGAGCCCGCGCCCTGATAGCCGGAAGTCAGGCCGCAGATGGTGCAGGTAGGCTCAAAGACTTCGGCGCGTTCCAGTTCCACGCCGCCCGTCATGCCTTTGAGGAAGTGGTTCACGCCATAGCTCTTTTTGTAATTCTCGGAACGATCATCCAGCGCCGTGAGCATCGCCATATCGCGCTCGGAGGGCGGGATCACGTTGTCGTGCCAGCCGGGGATCAGAATGCGCTCGTTCTGGTCTTTGAGCGTCGATAGCGCCCACACCAGCCGCCACGCCGCGTTGGGGAAGATCGAACCGCCGAGGCCGGAATGGGTGTCCATCTGAGCCGTCTTGACCGACAGCTCGACATACACGATGCCGCGCATCCCCAGTATTTGCTCAAAGCGGCCTTCATAATCCACCGTGCCGAATTCCCAGATGCAGGCGTCCGCGCCGAGGCGGTCTTTGTGCTGGTTGATGAACTCCGGCAGGTGCACGCTGCCGATTTCCTCCTCGCCTTCAAACACAAATTTGACCTTGCACGGCAGGGCGCCGGTCACTTCCTTGATCGCCGCCAGCGCCGCGAGGCGCGTCACGAGGTGGCCCTTATCGTCGCTGATGCCGCGCCCGACCAGCAGGTCGCCTTTGCGGGTTAGCTCAAACGGCGGCGACTCCCACAGGTCGAACGGCTCGGCGGGCTGCACGTCATAGTGATTGTAGAACATCAAGGTCTTGTCGCCCGCGCCGCCACCGCCCAGCACGACCGGGCTGCCGGGGGTAGGCAGAATCTCGGCGGTGTAGCCCTGCTCCTTGAGCATCGCCGCCACCAGATCAGCGCACTCGGCGATGCCGAGGTCTTGCGCTGCCACGCTGGGCTGGGCGACCAGCCGCGCCAGCCACGCGATGCTGGTTTCCATGTTGCGTTCGATGGCTTGATCTATGCTGGCGAGCATATTGGCGTCACTTGTTGGCATTTTCCTAGCTTTCTCCTCAATCTTTATTTGGGCAGAAGCCGACTAACTAACTCGAATAGTCCAACCCTCAGGCCGTTTTCCGTTGCGGAACAGCTGGTGAAAATCACATCAAATTTTCGCGTCTCATTTGACAGATAGTCTATCAGTTCGTCAAAATCATCCAGCACCTTGACACGTCCCTTAACCATTACTTCTTGATCTATTTCGCGTAAAGGAGGAAACGTTTTCCCAAATGCTAGTTTAACTAATGCTTTTTCGAATTGCTCTGGGGTTTTCCCATTAGGGGCAAGCCCGAATACGTCTACTTTGGTGAAGACTAGAATTATGGTACGTTTCTTTGGATCCTCCCTTCGCGCATCATCATACTCCACTATGTGCTGCCATGCTGCACGGATGGCACTTGTCATGTCGGCAATATATTTTCGTTGGTCTGCTGGATTGACATATTTCCCTAGATCGATCACAAATACGATTGCTTCTGCTTCCATTGTCCATTTGAAAAAATCTGTCGTATGAAGCCATTTTCCATATTTGGTTACATAGTCCTTCGTGTTTTCACCTGGAAAGTCCCCGATTTCGACTTTGTATCTTCGTCCAAACGACCACCAAGTTTTACCAATTCGTAAGATAGCACTATATATATTAGCGGTATAGGCAAACTTATCTTGGTCTTTTGTTGGTGGGAGTGCTTTACCTTGTTTCAAAAGGGCTAAGAATTCGTTGACTCTTTCAATAGTTTTTGTCCCCCGTAGTTGAGCATCGATGCCGAAGACTCTATACGTTAGAAGTTCACCGAAAAGAGAGACTATAAGTGTGGTCTTGCCCGATTGAGGAAATCCTAGAAGGGCAATGTTGAAAGCGCGAGGCAAGGTGTCTCCGATGATTTCTCGGCCTAAAGCCACGATGACACCAAGCATAGTTCCTGCTAGAAGCAAAAGGAGGTCATTTGGCAACATTCCAATTGCTCGCAATACAATGAAAAGAATACCTATGATTATCATTCCAATAGATGAAACGATAATCAACCTCGTTGCTAGCGGCTTTAAGAGGGAGTTCATAGCAAGCTCACTTTGAAGGGAAGGTGGAAACTATTTTGAACTATTACGATTGATAAAAGGAATAAGACAAATATACTGAGTAGAACAGCCTGAAATAAAGGAAGAGCCACATCCTTTATTGGTGAATAATCGAATACATTTCCAATTGCCGCAACAGCCTGAATGGCTCCAAACAGGAAAATAAATAGCAAGGCAACCCCAAGGTAAACTGAAGCAACTACCCTTCGTTCCGCACTTTTGTCTTCACTATCGTTAGGCACATCTAACTCGACCAAACTTTGTCTGACAAACAATGAGATTAAGCCTGACGCCCATGCAAGGGTGGGATAACTAAATATCGAACACGCTAATGGAATCGAGAACGCAGTTTTAGCTGTAATAACGGCAACAATGATTATTACGATATTAACGATAGCTGAAAAGCCAACAGAGACTAAGGAAAATACCACATGCACAAATAGCCACTTAATCGTTGAAGCAAGACGATTAGCTTGGTTTGGCGGTGGGGTGTGTGACACTTCGTTTGCCTCTGTCGGATCGGTTGATAGGTGTACTTGGAGGCCACCTTAACACAAATGCGCCAAAAATAAAAGAAACGCGTTTGCATAGGCGCAAAGAAGCTATTTGTTGCCCCACCGCTGATGCGCGTCGCGGCGCTTGATCAGCCACGTCGCCCCCGATTTGCGGGCGGGAATCCAGCCCTCGGTGGCAGCTTTGCGAACCGCTTGCGCGCTGACAGCATACGTGTCGGCAATCTCGGCGACGGTCATATCGGCGTCCGGGTCGCCGCCGAATTCCGCGTACAATTGGGCCTCGAAGTCTGCGCGCTGTTTGGCTATGACAGGGTCGCTTGTGTGCTGTTCCTCAATTCTATCCTGTTCGGCAATAATGGCGTCGATTTCTTCCGGGTGATCATAGTAATAAGCCAACGCCGCGTGAATCTGGGCCGGAGACAGATCGTACATCTCGATCAGTTCTTCAACTGAAGTGTCCTGCTGGCAGTAAAGCCGGGCGATCAAATCGACGGCAATCCGTCTTCCCATAATGCGCGGACGCCCGCCCAAGGTCCCCGGTGTTCTGACAATATGCTCAACGTTAATGATGACACGCATAACGCAACCCCTATATCCAAATCTCCCGATTGGTCATATCCTGATTGTTCAGGGAAGCGAGCTTGCGCGCAATATGATAGGCATTCTTGGGGTGTTTGGAAGTGATGTATACGACACCCGGATGGCTCTCACCTTGTTGAGCGCGGCGACGGAAAAGCGGCGCATAGTCATCAATATTCACGGTGACAATCACGAACTTGTCAGGACTTACGCGATTTCTCACACAGGCAAGGGGCTTTAAGCCCCTTGTCCCTCACAATCCGGCGTAATTTTGCGTAAGTCCTGCTTGTGTAAAGTGAACCTCATCCGTCGTGCCGCGCAGCCCCGCTTCGGGTGTTGTCATGATCAGAACACTCAGTTCGCGCGCCAACCGGATCGCTCTGCCATTCACATCTTCGTCGGTATGAAAAGTGTTGGTTGGCCTAGCCATAGCCCAAGTTAATTATAGTTGTTAATTCGCAACTAGTCAATCGCCGCTGTGATGATTTTTCCCCCACCGGGCCTCGGCGTCGCGGCGCTTGATCAGCCACGTCGCGCCGGATTTGCGGGCCGGGATCGCGCCGGTCTTGGCGGCGATTCGCACCGCCTGCGGGGTGATTCCGTAGCGATACGAGACCTCGGTCACGGTCATGTCGCGTTGCAGATTTTCGGGCAAGGGGGTTTGCGGGTCGCGGGCGATCAGCGCGTCGAACCCGGCGGCATGATCGAAATAATAGGCCAGCGCGGCGTGAACTTGCGCCAGCGTCAGCCCGCGCGCGTCGGCGATGGATTCCGCGCTGGCTCCAAGCTGCGTGTATTCGCGCGCGATCTCGCGGACGGTGACGACTTTCCCTGCGATGTGCGGCTCGCCGTCGCGGAAACCGTCGGTGATGACAATATGCTCTATCGGCAGGCTGCGCGTGGACATGCGCCAGTTATAGCATAGATTTTCGATGGGCGTTTTGTGACACGTGTGACAGCGTTTTGTGACCGTTTCGTGACATTTTCGGTGTCACTATTGGGCTTAAGCGAACAAGGAGCGCCAGGAGACACCCAACATACTTTCCATGTTCATGCCGATCCTGACAATTGTCATTGGATCGGGCATGACAATCCTCACGACTTGCGCGCAGACGCGTCAGACCCCGCGCCCACGCCCGGTCAAGGACACAGTAACAACATTCAACTATTTGCTCAGGAGGCAAATCTCATGTCATTCGCGCGTTTTATGTCTAGCCTGACAGGTCGCATCATCCGTATCGTCGCCGGAATCGCTCTGATTGTTGTTGGCTTGCTGGTTGTCACTGGAACGTGGGGAATCGTTCTGGCGGTGGTTGGGGCAGTTCCCCTTGTCGCTGGAATAGGCGACTTCTGCGTCTTCGCCCCGCTGTTCGGCGGACCGTTTCTCGGCAAGGACGCCCGCGAGAAGGCGGGCTAACGCTCGGCAAGGCATCATAGCCAGTCACGTTACTAAACGACACACGGCGCAAGGGATTAGACCTTTGCGCCGTGTGTCGTTTTGCCCTTGTTGATGATTCCATTGCCCGGACTCGGCATGATTCGCGCCGTTCGATCACAGGCGCTAGAGTTTCTATCGGAGAAAGCAAGGGTCAAAGCCAGACGACATCTATTTTCAGGTTGAGGATACAGACATGCCGCAGGATAGCCACCCTGTTGATCGTCGTGATGCGCAAGAACTGCTGGCCAACCCGCCAGCAGCAAACTCTGATTTACATAGCCTGTCGCGGCTGTTGTTTGAGCACATGCAGGGGATGATCAACTTCGCCGACACCAAAGCGCAGTTGATTTTGGCCGCCGACGCGCTGCTGGCGGCGACCATCGCGCCGTTTGGCAAGGGCATCGCCGTGAGCCTGATCGATGGCAGCGCGCCGTTTCTGGCCCGCGCGATGGCTTTGACCAGCGCCCTGATGATCGCGGCGCTGCTGGTGTCGGTGTATTTTGCGGTCGTCGTCGCCCGCCCCGTGATCCGGGTCAAGGGGGCGATGAACTCGGTGTTCTATTTTGGGGACATTGTCGGGCAGGGCGAGGCCGGATTCATCCAGAACTTCATGGCCAAGACGCCCGCCGACCTGCAAAAAGAAATGCTGGCGCAGGTTTACGCCAAAGCCACAATCGCCCAGCGCAAGTTCGCGGCCAGCCGCCACAGCCTGAATTTCCTCGTCATCGCGCTGGCGCTGTGGGCCGCCGCGCAGATCATGATCGCGTTCGCGCCGTAGCCAAAATGTAACTGCTCAGGCATCACCCCCTCCGGCCTGTTCCCGCGAAAAACCCCGCAAAAAGCGCGGGGGTTCGCGGGTCAGGCCACCTCCCCCGTTGCACGGGGGAGGAAAATCCGAGCGCCAGCAAGGATTGGAGGGGGTGAGTAGTTAAGCCAAAATCAGCCTTCTTCGATGCGGTTTTCGGGGAAGATGGGCAGCGGGTCGCCGAGGATGGGCAGCGGACGGAGCAGGAGATCGATCATCGCCACCACGTTGAGCGCCTCCGGGCGGTTGAAAGTAATGTGCGCGATGTTGTAGGTGAGTTGGTAAAGGCGGCTAGAATCCAAAAAAGCCTCCCATGGGTTTAACCAAACTTTCTTACTTACACGCTTGTGGCTGCAAATAGCCTTGGTCATCCACAACAAATGTCATGTTATTTGCTACAATCTCAACGCCTTCCCAGTACTCATTCGTTATAGTTGGCACGGGCAATTGCGCTATGATTGCCTCGTAGACTTTCTTTTCCTCGGCGCTGGCATCGCCCGGATACCGAAGTGTTAGGCTCGAATAATCGCCAAACATATCATGGCCTTGCACCCAAATTCGGTCAAATTCCCGCGCCTTGCCTTGCGTGTCAAACAGGGGCGGCAGCAACCTCGCTAGTGTCGCTGCGCGCCACGGGAATCTGCCATAGTCAAAACTCCTGACTACAGTCTTGCCATTAACCAACACAAACTCAGGGTCATAGAAACTCGCGCCGTCATTGTAGCCAAACGCAATAAGTGGGTCGGTATTGGATGGCAAAGCTGTGCGTAGTATGTCTCCGCAAGCCGAAATCAAAGCTGCATATTCGGTACTGACATAGATCGGCCCATTGCCCGGCGCGCTTTGTTCAGTCGGGCTGGCATACCACATATTGACGATTGCCGAAGGGGCTTCTGTTAGCACCCGCATTGTCAAAGGCTGCTTCATCACCTGACCCAGCAGATTTGACAGGACAGCGCGATCAAGATCAAAGCGAGTGAATGATCCATCATGGACTTCGAATTGTGCCCCGATAGTGTAGCGAACTACCTTCCCCTCGATCATAGCCTCGCCTGCAAAGATAACCTCGCCTTTTGTTGCGCCCTTTAGCGGTGTGTTGGGTGAAACCTCGCCTGAATAAAGTATTTGAATAATCGCATGATCATTGAGCAGTTCCTGGGCTTTAGGCGATTTAGCAAGCGCCGCTTGGAATTCTTCAGGAGGTGGAAATAGATAATAGTCTATGAGAGTGTCTGTCGGTTCCAGCGTAGAAGGCCAGCCGGTCACCTCAAAATAAACAAGATTTTGGTCTCGGCCTCCGGGTGAAAACACAGCAGTCGGCGATCCTCGCTCCGACTCAAACAGCGACATGATCGCATCACCTAGTGTGCCATCATATTGGGCATATATCCGCCCATTGGTGTAGACATTCCACGGGCCAGATCCAACATTGCCAGTGCTGGTGGATTGAATTTCAACCGTGCGCCCATCCTGCCCAGTAATGAGAAGCTGCCATGATGGATAGTCATCCGTCCAAGCATGGCCTCCAATGTAAGCGCTCACGGGATGCAAATGACCTACCGCCAAAATCAATGCCTCAATTCCCCCTGCCGCTACTGGCTCGCCATCATCGCGAATAAAACCACCATCTTGTGCCTTGATGCTCTGAGTATCATTGACCGGCTCTCCTAATCCGCCCCACTCATAGGTATAGACAATGGATGCCAATTCCCACGAAGGGTCAAGATGATAGTCCCCGCCATCCCCGATAATCAGATCGGGTAAAGATGGGTCACGCGGATCAACGATTTTCCAACTTTTGAAGGGCGGGAGTGATATTTCATCCAGATTAGTGGTTGCAGAGGGGGCAGACGTGCAACCAATCAGCAATACAACCAATACGACAGTTAGACCCCTGCGATTCTTTTTCATTCTTGCTATCCTGCCTGTGTCAAGAGGCGATTTGCCCACTATATATCACAACCCGAGCGCGGCACAATCTCACATTCCTTCAGAACGCATTTCAAAAGCATAGGGCGAGTCTTAGCGCTTGTGCGTGGCAGGGCGGGTCTAAGCCTGTATCGGGTGAGTGCGTGGCCCGGATACGGGGAGGGGGTGAGTAGTAACGCGAAGATCAGCCTTCTTCGAGGCGGTCTTCGGGGAAGATCGGCAGCGGGTCGCCGAGGATGGGCAGCGGGCGGGCGATCAGATCGATCATCGCCACCAGCGTGGCCGGGAATTCGCGCGCCGTGCTGTATGTCATCGACGCGCGGGAGTAGCCATTCGGGCGCTGGTAATCGGCGGCCACGCCCAGCGCTTTGACGCCCAGCGCGTCGCAGGTCAGCAGGATGCGATCCAGATGAAAAGCCTGCGAGACGACAATAGCCTCATCTAACTGGAAAATGTGTTTGGCGCGGTAGCAGCTATCATAGGTGCGGCGGCCCGCATAGTCCAGCACGATAGCCTCGTTGGGGACGCCCAAGCGGACGGCATAGCGGCGCATGGCTTCGGGCTCGTTGTAATCCGCCATGCTGTTGTCGCCGGTCATCAATAGGATTTCGACTTTGCCCGCCTTGTACAGATCGACGCCCGTCGCCACGCGGTCGGCCAGCATGGCGCTGGGGCGATCCAGTGTGTAGATGCGCGCGCCAAAGACCATCGCCACCCGGCGCGGCGCGACGGTCTGCGCGGTGTAGTGATCGCGCTGGAAGATCAGGGTGGTGGCGAGGCGCGACAGCAAGGGCAGGATTATCAGGGCCGCCGCAACGATCAGGATAATTTTGCTCAACGCGCCGAGGATACGGCGAAAACGCTTCAAAGGGGCCATTCTCCATAACGCGCATCGGGGCGACCGATTCGGTCGCCCCTACTCTTGCACGGAGTCTAACGAATGAAGCCTGACGCTGCCACAACGGATTCCCGCCGCGCGCCCTGTGGCAATTAGTCGGCGGGGGAGCCGCTTAAATGACATCCTGAAGCGTGGTCGCTTCCAATTTCTGTGAAACATAGTCGCGGATGTCCTTGAACACGCTGACCAGTTTGGCTTCCTTCTCGATGGGGGTGTGCTCATAAAAATTCACGCTGACCGACTCGGTGGGAGCCAACGGGCCGTCGAACAGGCGCACCACCTCGGCCAGCGCGATCTGATCGGCGGGCTTGTTGAGCCGGTAGCCGCCGTGCTGACCTTTGACGCTCGCCAGTATCCGCGCGCGTTTGAGGGCCAGCAGCATCTGCTCCAAATAGCGGGGCGGGATGCTCTGGGCGCGCGCGATGGAATCGACAGTGACGTACACATCGGGCTGCTGGCGGGCCAGATAGATCAGCGCCAGAAGCGCGTATTCGCTGCGTGTGGTTAGTTTCATGGTTATAGCGCCTACCCTATCGGGATTATATGTTAAGGCCGCCGAAAATCAAATCTTGACAGGCAAATAATGTTATGTTATAAATCCAATTGACTTAGTGATATAACTTTGCACGCAGGACTTTGAGCCTCTTTCACCTCAGTGGAGGACACCATGTTTCACAAACGGTTGGTTAGCGGGCTGGCGCTGACTGTGGCTGTGATGATCACGCTTGCAGCCTGCGGACAAGCGCCAGCAACAGGCAGCAGCGCGAGCGTGATTCGCGTGGGATACTTCCCTAACATCACCCATTCACAGGCGCTTATCGGCCTCGCCCGGGGCGACTTTCAAGAAGCGCTTGGCCCTGACGTGACCATTCAGGCGACGCAGTTCAATGCCGGGCCGTCGGTCATCGAGGCGCTGTTCGCGGGGCAGATCGACCTCGCGTACATCGGGCCGAACCCCGCCATCAATGGCTATGTCAAAAGCAAGGGCGAGGCCCTGCGGATCGTGGGCGGGGCGACCAGCGGCGGGGCGGCGCTGGTGGTGGGCGTTGATTCTGGAATCAAAACCGCCAGCGATCTCGACGGCAAGAAGCTGGCCTCACCGCAACTGGGCAACACGCAGGACGTGGCGCTGCGGAACTACCTGATCGCCAATGGCCTCAACACAAAGGAAAAAGGCGGCACGGTTGAAGTCATCCCGACCCAGAACCCGGACATCCTCGACCTGTTCAAGCGCGGACAGATCGACGGGGCATGGGTCCCGGAGCCGTGGGCCAGCCGCCTCGTCATTGAGGCCAATGGCGTCGTGCTGGTGGACGAGCGCGACCTGTGGCCGGACGGCGATTTTGTCACGGCGCACATCATCGTCAGCGCCAAGTTTCTCAACGAGCATCCCGATATGGTCAAGGCGTGGCTGAAAGCCCACGTCGAGATCACCCAGTGGGAGCAGGCCAATCCCGAAGAAGCCAAAGTCCTGCTCAATGCCGAGATCGAGAAGGCGACGGGCAAGAAGCTGGCCGACGATGTGCTGGATCAGGCATGGGGACGCTTGCGCCCCACGTGGGATCCGATCTCGGCGTCGCTGGTCGAGTCGGCGAACGCGGCCTACGCGGCTGGCTTTTTGCAAGAAAAGCCGAATCTCGATGGAATTTATGATCTGACCTTGCTTAACGAAGTTCTTAAAGAGAAGGGCCTACCCGAAGCGCGCTGATATAATCACCTTTCAGGCAATCGGTAATTGAGAGTCCGCGAATGACGCTAATTACGCCAATTAAAAGACTGCAAAATGAGCATCATTGGCGGACTGGACAAAGCGAATCTCCATGAAAATTCAAGTCAAAGGCATTCAAAAGTCGTTCGAAATGCGCGGGCGAACGATCACGGCGCTCGAACAGATTGATCTTGCTATCGAAGAAGGCGAGTTTGTGTGCCTGATCGGGCCGTCCGGCTGCGGCAAAAGCACGCTGCTCAACCTGATCGCGGGGATCGATTTCCCCACGAAGGGCAAGGTTCTGGCGAACGGCGCGCGTGTGCGCGGGGCCGACCCCAGCCGTGTGCTGATCTTTCAGGACGGCGGGCTGTTCCCGTGGCTGAACGTGCAGGCCAACGTCGAGTTTGGGCTGCAAATGAAGGGGCTGCCGCGCGACGAGCGCGCGCGCATCGCCCGGTCGTATTTGAATATGGTGAATCTGGGCCAGTGCAGCCATGCATGGCTGCACGAGCTTTCGGGCGGGATGCGCCAGCGGGTGGCGCTGGCCCGCGCGCTGGCGGTTGACCCGGACGTGTTATTGCTGGACGAGCCGTTCGGGGCGCTGGACGCCATCACCCGCGACCTGCTGCACACCGAGCTACAAGAAATCTGGATGCGGACCAAGAAGACGGTGGTGTTTGTGACCCACAACGTGCGCGAGGCGGTGGTGCTGGGCGACCGCGTGATCGTCATGTCGCCGCGCCCGGGCCGGATCACCGCCGAGCATCGAATCACGCTGCCGCGCCCGCGCCAGATCGAAGACCTCGAAACGACCCGGCTGGCCGGACTCATCTCCGCCGATCTCAAACTCAGCGAGGAGGCTCCCCATGCGCGCAATGCTTAAACGATTTCTTCGCAGCCGGACGGGGTTGTGGGTAGGCCGGATCGCCTTTTTCGCGGCGCTGATCGCGGTGTGGCAAGCCCTGTGCGAAGTCGGGCTTTGGCCTCGCTACGTGTTTCCCGCGCCGTCCGACGTGGCGGTTTCGATGGCGCAAGGGTTCGCTGATCAGACTTTTCTGATCGGCATCTCAGGCAGCCTGTTCCGGCTGGGCGAAGGCTACCTGATCGCGCTGGCGATTGGGCTGGCATTGGGCGTGTTGATGGCTCAGATTCGCCCGATCAAAGACACGCTCGGCATGCTGGTGTTGGGGCTGCAATCGCTGCCGAGCATCTGCTGGCTGCCGCTGGCCCTGCTGTGGTTTGGCCTGAACGAAACCGCAATCCTGTTCGTGATAGTGATGGGGGCCGTGCTGTCGATCTCGCAGGCGACCGAGGACGGCATCCGCAACACCGCCCCGATCTACGTCCGCGCCGCCCGCAACCTCGGCGCGACGGGCTGGCGATTGTACGCCTCGGTGGTGCTGCCGTCCGCCCTGCCCTCGATTGTGACCGGGATGAAATTGGGCTGGTCGTTCGCGTGGCGGTCATTGATGGCGGGCGAACTGCTCTACACGTTGCCGGGGCTGGGGAATCTGCTGCAACTGGGGCGCGAGTTAAACGATATGGCACGGGTGATCGCGGTGATGCTGGTGATCATCGCGCTGGGGCTGATCGGCGACCGGCTGCTGTTCGGGATACTGGAACGGCGCGTGCGCGAGCGCTGGGGATTGTTATAAGTTGTGCTTTTGGTTGAGATACAGAAGGACGATTTTCCACGAATTACACGAATGGCACGAATTTTAACAGCAATTTCACGGGCAGTTTGATTCAAACAAGATAGGCTGCAAATAAATAGGGGCGACTCATGAGTCGCCCCTATTTCTCTTTACGTTGTAATAGTCGCAAGGCGGCATGGATTGTCGCCAAGTAATAGTAGAACATCCAACTTAGCCAGATAGTTTGATCATACTTAGTTTTCTGCTTCTCATTATGATGTCTAATGCCGAACTGATTGGCAAGATGGAAAAGATCACTTTCATCGGCACTACTAATTGTAGATTTGAGCTTGGGCTTTAAGAATTCAAGAACATCCGCCAGAGATCGAACTGCATCTCGCCTATCATCAAGTGACCCACGAGAACGGCGGTACTTCTGAACTGCCGCCTCAATTCGAGACTCTACATTCTTCTCATCATAAACCGGAAGACTTGCTTCCAACAAAGATTCAAGTCCTGATTCGGCCTGAATTACTATTTCACCCTGATCGCTTAATTCATACCCTTCGCCATAATCTTTCAGCCAAGTGTTGATCGCAGAGCGAAACTCTATTCTCCCTGCCGCTTTGTCGAACTCGCTATGATGCGTTCCGCAGAAGATGTCACTGTCATAACCAAAATGATTTTCCCCTTTATCTGTAGGTTTTGAAACTCGGTCAAAGAGGAATTCGATAATGTCAAATAGATCATCTTCGGTGTAGCCTTCATGTTTGTCTAAGATGGGCCACAAATTCACTTTTCTCAGATGCAATAGGAAATAGTTTTTGATGTCCAAACCAGTAGTGCCTGGAACAAATCCGACATCAACGCACTCGTATCCAAACGCTTCTTGAAAGTAGTCTCGGTGATCAAAATCTCTATATGTCGCGGCAAACAATTTTCTCGCCGAAGGCAAGTCAAACCGGGCCAGCGGATTCTTGCCAGTGCGTATTGAGTAATAAGTTCTCTGCCCCATTCTTACCCCTTCGCCTCCAATATCAGGGTAAGAATACCATGTTCTAAGCTGCGGCGCTGAACAATGGTTAGAACAAAACTACCGGATTCCGCTATCGTACTGGATCAACACCTGCGTGAACTGGCCCGCGACCACGATGACGGTCTGCTCCGGGGCATAGGGCATCGACAGGCCGGACGGCGAGCGGGGGCGCAGGATATACGTCCCGGCGGGCAGAGCCACCGTGAAGCCGCCGCCCGCGTCGGTGGTGAAGGTCGTGATCAGCCCGCCGCCCGCGTTCAACACGTCCACCGGGGCTTGAATCGGCTGATCCGGGCAGGGCGAGTTGACCTGCATCACCGGGCACATCGGCCCGACCGTCGCAATCCCGGTGATGCCGCTTTCGCCTTGCGGCGGGGGCGGCGTGACGATAGATGATTCAGGCGTAGCGGTTGCATCCAACACGGGCGGCGCGTCCAGCAGGATATTATCGCTCTGAAGCTCAAAGGTGGCCTGATAGGCGTTGATGTCCACCGTATAGACGCCCTTGGGCAAGCCGTAAACATCCAGCGCGACATTCTGCTCGTAAGGCACGAGCGCTTCCGTGCAGAACTGATCTTTGGGGCGGGTGGTGGCGATGTGGATGACAAAGGCGTTGTCGGCGCGCGACTGCGTGATCTCGCCGATGGCGGTGCAGCCATCAGGCAGATTGCCGCGCACGATAGCGTTGATTTGCACCGGGAATGATTCGAGGGTCAGGAACTCGACGCTGTCGACCACCGCCTCGCCGATGATGACCTCGCCGGAGGGCAGGGGTGACGGGAGGGGCGTCGGGTCATCCGAGCTAACTACCCCATCATCGGGCGAGGCCGTAGGATCGAGCGAGTCAGGGGGCGCAACCGTGCCGCCGCAGCCCGCCGCCAGCAGCAGGATGAGCGTTCCCAAAAACATCGCAACGTGACGCATGATCAAGCCTCCTCGATAACCATTCGTGCCCATTTTACGGCGGCACAGCCCAGCCGTGCCGCTGTTGGTATAACGCCAGCCACGCTCTGCGAGTTCCGTAGCGTGCGCAGATAATTGAATAACTTGTGGGGTTTGATTGGAAATCGGTTTGAGTTTGAGGGCGAAAATGACCGTCCCTTATATGCGGGTTAAACACCCGATCTTGACTAATTCGGCCCGCAGGTGACAAATGACACTGTGCATTGCATTAAGAGCAAAGTAAGCTATCATGTATTGTTGACCTAACTTCTGCGCGTTCTCCTACATCACTCCCTTTCGTCGCAGCCCTTCCCGCAGAAATCCAGACAGTGCGGCAGTCGCGCGGCGGCAATACGCCGACTCCCTGCCACATAAACTATTCAGCAAACGGAAGGAAACTATGCGCCACAACCGTCAATCCATCTTGAATATTGGTCGTATGATCTTCGTTGCTTTCCTCATACTGCTGCTCCAACCAACATCTACGGCATATGGAGCTTCGCTCACGGTCAACACCACCAGCGACACCCATGACGCTGCTCCCGGCGACGGGACATGCTCGGACGGAAGCGCCTGCTCGCTGCGGGCGGCAATCGAAGAGGCTAATGCCCTAACCGGGGCCGATATTATTACGTTGCCCGCCGGGACGTATACGCTAACGCAGGGCAGCGAACTGTACATCACCAGTGACATCACGATCAACGGCGATGGCGCGGCCACGACAATCATCCAGGCCAATGCGTCGGCCAATAATGCCACCTATCGTGTGCTGCGCAACAACGGTGGGACAGTGTTGATCAGCGACGTGACTATCCGTCATGGCGTTTGCGCCGGTTCATGCGCGGGTACCCTCATGGGCGCAAGCGGGGGGGGCATTCTGAACCAGTCTGGCACGCTAACGCTCGACGCCAGCAGTATCAGCGCTAACACGGCGACCTACGGCGGCGGCATCCACAACGCGGCTACGCTAACTATTCAAAGCGGCAGCGCCATCGGCGGGGCAGGCGCCGGCAACTCCGCCACTGTCGATGGCTATGGCGGCGGCATTTTTAACGACACTGGCGGCACGACGACAATCGACGCCAGCACGGTCAGCGCCAACACAGCGGTCTACGGCGGAGGCATCCGGAACGTTGAAACGTTGAATATTCAGAACGGCAGTGTGATCGGCGGGGCGGGCGTCGGCAATACTGCGACCAATGATGGCGGCGGCATCTATAATGCCTTAGGCACGACGACGATCAACGCCAGCACGGTCAGCGCCAACACCGCGACCAACGATGGCGGCGGAATCTATAATCTGAGCACGGAACCGTTCGCGCTGACAATTCAAAATGGCAGCGTTATTGGCGGGGCAGGCGCTGGGAACTCAGCCGCTGGAGGTGTCAGCGGCGGCGGCGGCATTTACAGTGGCGGCGGCGCTACAACTATCACTTCCAGCACAGTCAGCGCCAACACAGCCACCGACGGTTGCGGCGGCGGCATCTGGAACGGGGCTGGCGCCACGATGATGATTGAAGATGTCAGCGTCGTCGGCAGGTCCGGCGCGGGGAACTCAGCAAGGTACGGCGGGGGCATCTGCAACAGCACCGGCACGTTGACCATTGACGCCAGCACGGTCAGCGCCAACACAACCGCGGGCGTCAATAACGCTGGCGGCGGGATATATAACACGGGTAGCAGCGGGACGTTGACTATCCAGAATGGCAGCGTCATTGGCGGGACAGGCGCGGGCAATTCATCAACTAAGGGCGGCGGCATCGACAACACAGGCGGTGGCATATTGCTTGTTATCGACGCCAGCACGGTCAGCGCCAACTCGGCCTACTACGGCGCCGGAATCTATAATGACGGTGGCGACCTAACCGTCGAGAACAACAGCTTGATCGGTGGCGCGGACGCAGGCAACGTAGCGACTTATGGCGGGGGCATCTTCAACCACAACGGCACAGCGATGATCAATTCCAGCACGGTAAGCGCCAACACAGCCTTAGACGCTATTGGCGGCGGCATCTACAATGATGCCACCCTGACTATCGTGAACGACAGCCTTATCGGTGGGGTCGGCGCTGGCAACTCCTCAACGGGTGGCGGCGGCATCCATAATGCTGGCG
>Ga0210377_10001185_pt1 | contig 23942 bp, 26 predicted proteins | sample PLM4_65_b1redo_FD_155480 | JGI IMG/M metagenome (GOLD analysis project Ga0210377, IMG submission 155480) | Groundwater sediment microbial communities from an aquifer in East River, Colorado, USA - PLM4_65_b1 redo | ecosystem: Environmental > Terrestrial > Soil > Riparian zone | place: USA: East...
GCTCTTTAGACTTTCTCTCGTAGTTTTTCAAAAAACCCTGAAAGCATCTGCCGGCATTCAGCCTCGAGCACTCCCGGCGTGATCCGGTACACATGATTCAACCTGCCGTCACGCACCACATCATATGCGGACCCGAGTGCGCCGGCCTTGGGGTCCCGGCAGCCATAGACCAGCCTGTTGACCCGCGCGAGCACCAACGCGCCAGCACACATAAGGCAGGGCTCGAGGGTCACGTAGAGAGTTGCGTCCTGTAACCGCCACCTGCCGAGCCTCGCAGCCGCCTCCCTGAGCGCCAGGGTTTCTGCGTGTGCCGTAGGATCCTGCCAGGTCTCGCGCATATTATGCGCCACGGCGATGACCTCGCCCGCGATCACCAGCACGGCACCAACCGGGGTTTCTCCGCACGCAGCGGCCTTCTCAGCCTCGGCCAGCGCCATGCGCATAAAATCCTCGTCAGTCTTACACCCCGGTCGGTTCATCGTTTTTTTTAAGAATGGTGCGCCCAAGAGGATTCGAACCTCTGGCCTACGGATTCGTAGTCCGTTGCTCTATCCAGCTGAGCTATGGGCGCAAAATAAAGCGCGCAGACGCAAAAATGCATCTGTGCACCGATTTACAGGATTGTGCCGGTCACGATTACTTGGAAACACCACCCACGAGCGTGATTGCGAGCTTCTCATGGGAGAACGGGTGAATACTAGGGTTCAGGGAAAAGAGCCAGCCTTTCCAGTCTTCTTTCCCCGGCTCAGTCACCACCACCTGCACCGCAGGATTGTTCGACTTGTCGGAAAGTGAAGTGATTTCCTTATCGCCCATTTTGAAGTCCGGCAGGAACGCGAGAACCTTGACCTTAACCTTCGTGCTCGGCACTGCCAGCTCAGACCCTACCGCTATGATATATTCTTTCTTGGTCTTCGCAACCTTGTCCTCGACCGCAAGCTTTACTGCTGACCATTTCGTTGATACTTCTTTTGAAACTGTGACGGCGCGGTCTATCTTCGGCATAGCTGCAGGCATGCCCGTACCTGTCGGCATCCCGCTTTCCATGCTCGGGTGTCCTGGGGGCAATTGTGGTTTCTCCTCTTTTTTCTTGCACCCTGCGAATGAAAATACGAGGCCACTGACCAGGATAACTGCTAGAAGCTTCTTCATTGATACATCCTCCTTCACAATATTTTTTTGAACGCAATATACAGGCACACCGCCTGCTTTTATGTATTCTTTGCACGCACAGTCTGAAAATGGCGGAGAGGCCGGGATTCGAACCCGGGGTGGAGTCACCCCCACAACTGCTTAGCAGGCAGCTGCCTTCAGCCGCTCGGCCACCTCTCCGCGTTGCTACTGTCAATTGAATCCATCGGATTTACAGAGTCTAGTAAATGTTGCTTCTTCGGTACGTGAGACTTGCAACTCGTTAGACTCTAGGCTAGCGATAGATCTGGCGGAGAGAGAGGGATTCGAACCCCCGGAGCTTTCGCTCAACGGTTTTCAAGACCGCCGCCTTAAACCGCTCGGCCATCTCTCCGTGAACTGCACGTCGGTTTAAACCGCGTGAACCGCTTAAACAGTTTAAACGGCTCTCGGCGTTATTCTCTCTTCTCCACCCATATATTTCCGGAGCGATTCGGGGACCACAACGCTCCCATCGGGCTGCTGAAAATTCTCCAGGATCGCCACCACAGTTCGACCCACGGCGAGACCGGAGCCATTCAGCGTATGTACCAGCTCGGTCTTCTTCCCGCCTTTGGGCTTGTACCTGATGTTCCCACGCCGCGCCTGGAAATCCTCGAAGTTGGAACACGAGGAGATCTCCCGGTATTTGTTCTGCGCCGGGAGCCAGACCTCGATATCATACGTCTTTGCTGCGGAAAATCCCATGTCCCCGGCGCAAAGAGCGATCACCCGGTACGCAAGACCGAGTCGCTTGAGCACGTCTTCGGCATTGCGGGTGAGTTTTTCCAGTTCTTCGTACGAATCTTCAGGTTTGGAAAACTTGACCAGCTCCACTTTGTTGAACTGGTGCTGCCGGATGAGCCCGCGCGTGTCCTTTCCGTAGGAACCCGCCTCGCGGCGAAAACACGGTGTATAGGCCGTGTAAAGCACCGGGAGCTTTTCTTCCGGCAGAATCTCGTCCCGATGGATATTGGTTACCGGAACTTCTGCGGTAGGGATTAGATAGTATGTCCCGTTCTCAACCCGAAAGAGCTCTTCCTCGAACTTGGGAAGCTGGCCCGTCGCAGTCATGCTCGCCTTGTTCACCATAAATGGGGGGAGCACTTCCAGATAGCCGTGCTCAAGAGTGTGCATCTCGAGCATGAAGTTTATCAGGGCGCGCTCGAGCCGTGCGCCCATGCCTTTGTATAGAGCGAAGCGAGCGCCGGTGATCTTGGCGGCCCGGTCAAAATCGATAATGTCCAGGTATTCGGCCAGGTCCCAGTGGGGCTTGGGATCGAACGAGAACCTCGGCGGCTCACCGCCCTGCGGAGACCACCGCCTGATCTCCTGGTTGTCGTCCTCATCCTTGCCATCGGGCACGGAGGCATGCGGCAGGTTTGGAATATTGAGCAGGATGTTCCGCTGAGCTTCTTCAATGGTGCTGGTGCTGTTTTCGAGTGCGGCGATCTGGTCGCCCTCCGCACGCATCTCCGCAACCTTGTCTTCTGCCGGCTGCCCGGCCTTTTTGAGCCGACCGATCTCCTCGGAGACCTCATTGCGCCTGCGGCGAAGGGTTTCGATCTCCTTCTGCGTTGCGCGCCTGTTGGCATCCAGCGTCAGGAACTCCGTCAAATCAATTGTGATTCCACGACGGGACAGTGCGGCCCTGACGGTACTAGTGTTCTCCCTAACAAACCGCAAATCAAGCATTTAAGGTAACATTCTCCTTGTATGTTGTCAATAACTTTTCTTAATGATCCTGGTCTCAAGGGCCCGGATTTTGATCTGAATGGCCTCTGGATTCGAATAGAAGGGTTCGATCTCCTTGAAGAGCCTGAGCGCTTCTGCCAGATTATCGTCTGCTTCAAAACAGCCGGCGAGGGCGAACGTGGCCTTGATTGCAAGCTCTTTATCGGTGCTGTTCTCAAGCGTTTTTCGGTAATACAACTCTGCACTTTTCAGCTCGCCCTTTGCAAATGCAGCGGTCCCGAGCCGGTAATAGGCAATCCGTGACTGCGGCCCGTTGGGGAATTCCGCCACCTGCAGCATCCAGATATCGCGCGCTTCGTCCCGCTTGCCGAGACGGAACAGGTTGTCGGCAAGACTGTACAGGCTCTTTTCCCTCACCTCGCGGTCCGAATACTCCGCAGCCATGCGGTACTCCACCGTAGCGCGTTCGTAATCGCTGTAACCGAGCTCGTAGATCTGGGCGATGTACCACTGGGCAGCTGGTGCCATGTCCCTTTGCGGATACCGTTTCAAGAGCAGTCGCAAGGTCTGGAGCGCCTTCTCGGTCTCGCCGAGGTAAAGGAACTGCGTCACCCCTGCCCAGTAAAGCGCGTCATCCGCCCGCGAGCTGGAGGGGTGCTCCTTAACGAGCGCAAAATACAACCGGACTGCATTCTGATAATCACCTGCATTCCAGTGCTTGGTCGCAGCTTCAAACTCATTCTGCGCGGACTTATCAAAAACATCACATCCTGCCAGAACGAATATCCCGAGCAGAAGAACAATCACAAGCTTCTTCATGATGCGCTGGTATCCTGGGTATCGGACGGCTCCTGGGCGTTCTTCTCCGGAGCTGTTTCTTTTTCTTCTTCACGCTCTGCCACCTTGGCAAAGCTGACCACGTTATCGCCTTCTTCGATATCGAAGAGGCGCACGCCCTGCGTATTCCTACCCTGGACCGAAATGTCCTTGGCCCGGATGCGAATTACCTTACCGTTGGACGTGATGAGAATGATCTCGTCTTCCGCGGACACCTGAGCCATGCCGATCACCCGGCCGTTCTTCTCCATGATCTTGATTGTGATGATGCCTTTGCCGCCCCTGCCCTGGCTTCGGTAGTCTTCGAGTGTGCTCCGTTTGCCATAGCCGTTCTCGGTCACGGTCAGGATCGTGGAATCGTCGCGCACGATCTCCATGCCCACAACCTCGTTGCCCTCATCAAGCCGTATCCCGATCACGCCCTTGCCAGTGCGGCCGATCTCCCTCACATCGGTCTCAGAGAACCTGATCGAGAGACCATCCCGGGTACCGAGGAACACATCGCATTTGCCGTCCGTCACCTCGGCCGCGATGAGCTCATCGCCCTCTTCAAGCGTGATCGCGATGATGCCCGACGGCCGCGGATGACTGTACGAATCGAGCTCTGTTTTTTTGATAATGCCTCTTTTCGTCGCCATGAGGATGAATTTGTCCGGCGTAAAATGGCGGATCGGGAGTGCGGCGGTGACCCGTTCATTCTGTCCGATCTGGAGCAGGTTCACGATCGCCTTGCCCTTCGCCTGCCGGCCGGCCTCGGGAATCTGGTGCACCTTGAGCCAGTACACCCGACCCTTGTTCGTGAAAAAAAGGATATAGCTGTGCGTGGTGGCCGTGAAGAGCCGTTCAACAAAATCGGTTTCCTTGGTCTCCATCCCCATCTTGCCCTTGCCGCCGCGCCGTTGCGCACGATACGTCGTGAGCGGGATGCGCTTGATATAGCCCGCATGCGAGATGGTGATCACCATCTCCTCGTCCTTGATCAGGTCCTCGATGTCGATCTCCGAGGTTTGAGCCACAATCTCGGTCCGGCGCGCATCGCCGTACTCTGCCTGAAGGGAAAGCAGCTCTTCCCTGATGATCTTCATCACCAGGGCGTCGGAACCGAGTATCTCCGTCAGTCGAGCGATTTCCTTGAGCACATCTTCATATTCTGCAATAATCTTGTCTCGCTCAAGTCCCGTAAGCCGCTGGAGCCGCATCTCAAGGATGGCCTGGGCCTGGATCTCCGAGAGAGTGAACTCACGAACCAGCCCAATCCTGGCCTCCTCAGGGTTCGCCGAAGCCTTGATCAGCGCAATCACCGCATCGAGATTATCAAGTGCGATTTTGAGCCCCAACAGGATATGTGCGCGCTCTTCAGCTTTTCTCAGGTCGAACTTGGTCCTGCGCACCACCACTTCCCGGCGATGCTGGATAAAGTTAGACAGGAGCTTGCGCAGATTCAGCACGCGGGGCTGGTTGTTCACGAGCGCGAGCATGATCACGCCAAAGGTCGATTGCATGGCCGTATGTTTGAAGAGCTGGTTCAGAATCACCGTCGAGAGCTCGCCTTTTTTCAGATCGATCGCGATGCGCATGCCTTCGCGGTCCGACTCATCGCGGATCTCGGAGATGCCGGTGATCTTCTTCTCCTGCACAAGCTCGGCGATCCGCTCAAGCAATCGTGCCTTGTTCACCTGATACGGGAGCTCGGTCACGACGATGCTCTCACGCTCGCCCTTGCCTTCTTCGATTGTTGCCCGGGCACGCATCTGGATGATGCCCCGGCCCGTCATATAGGCCTGGCGGATGCCTTCATAACCATGGATAAAGCCGGCAGTGGGAAAGTCCGGACCCTTGATCGAGGTCATGAGTTCGGGGATCGTGACTTCGGGGTTGTCGATCATCATGATGAGCCCGCCAACGACCTCGGAAAGATTATGCGGAGGGATGTTCGTGGCCATGCCCACGGCAATACCGGCGGAACCGTTGATCAGCAGGTTCGGGACACGCGTGGGCAGTACTGACGGCTCGACCGTCGTGTCGTCAAAGTTCGGGGTGAAATCAACCGTCTCCTTGTCAATGTCGGCAAGCAGCTCTTCTGCCAATTTGGTGAGTCGCGCTTCAGTATATCGGTACGCCGCTGCCGGGTCGCCGTCAACAGACCCGAAGTTGCCCTGACCGTCCACAAGCGGATAGCGCATATTGAAATCCTGGGCCATCCTGACCATGGTATCATACACCGCGCTGTCGCCGTGGGGATGGTACTTCTTCAGGACCTCGCCCACCACGCCGGCGCTCTTTGAATACTTCTTGTTGTGCAGGAGCCCTTCGCGGAACATGGCATAGAGAATCCGCCGATGCACGGGCTTTAGGCCGTCGCGCACATCAGGAAGCGCCCGCCCCACGATGACGCTCATGGAGTAATCGAGGTAGGAGGTCTTCATCTCCTGCTCGATATTGATCTGTGATTTTATCTCTTGAGGTTCCATGATGGTATCAGTCTTTCGAATCTAGCAAGTTCTCGGGAGTCTGAAGAGTTGAACGTCAAGTGATGATCAGTGTGTCCTGAAATCTTTAGACGCACAACACATTAGACTTCCGACTCTGTTTATACGTCAAGATTTCTCACTTCCAGCGCATGCCGCTGGATGAAGGCACGGCGCGGCTCCACCGCATCGCCCATGAGAATCGTAAAAATCTCGTCTGCCTTGACCGAATCTTCTATGGTAACCTGGAGAAATGTCCGTTTCTCCGGATCCATGGTCGTCTTCCAGAGCTGTTCGGGGTTCATCTCGCCCAAACCTTTATACCGCTGGATCGCGAGACCCTTCTTGCCGAGATCGAGAACATAGTGTACCAGCTTGCCTGGGTTACCGAAGATCCTTTCTTCATTTTTCTCCCGGATCTTATACACCGGCCCACCGAGCCCGAGAAGAGCCGGCGACAGGCTCTGAAGTTCACGGAACTCGGGCGTAGTCACGAAGTTCTCGTCAAGGATGATGCTCGAGTGCGCGGCATCGTATTTTGAATCAAACCGGAGCCGCAGGGCCTGGTGTTCCTCGTCCGGTTCGATCGCCCACTCGGTCCTGGTCTTGGGATGAAATTGCTTGAGATACTCCTCCACGGTGAGGGCCAGTGACTTGAGTTTCTCCTCTTCCTTGAGGTATGCTTTACTAAAGGTCTTATCGAGCAGGATCGAGCGCAGCACCATCACGTCGAGCCGCTTCCTGCGGAACTTGTCAAGCGTCCGTTCGAACTGCACGAGCTTCTTGAGCGTGGTGGTCAGCCGCTCGCCGGTAAGCCATAGGTCCTGCTCCGCCGCAAACAACTCAATATCTTCCGCTGCCAGATCGAGCAGAAAGTCCTCCATGCGCGATTCGTCCTTGATATAGCGCTCCGTCTTGCCACGCTTTACTTTAAAGAGCGGTGGCTGCGCAATATAGAGATAGCCGCGCTCGATGATTTGAGGCATCTGGCGGTAGAAGAATGTAAGCAGCAGGGTGCGAATGTGGGCGCCGTCAACATCTGCGTCGGTCATGATCACGATCTTATGATAGCGGATCTTGGCGATATTGAACTCCTCGCGTCCGATGCCTGCCCCAAGGGCGGTGATGAGCACCCTGATCTCGTCGCTTGAGAGCATTTTGTCAAAACGCGCCTTCTCCACATTCAGGATCTTTCCTTTGAGCGGTAGAATGGCCTGATTCTTCCGGTCCCTGCCCTGTTTGGCAGAACCGCCTGCTGAATCTCCCTCAACAATGAAGATCTCTGAGAGGGCCGGGTCCTTCTCCTGGCAATCCGCGAGCTTGCCCGGAAGGGATGTTGAGTCAAGAACGCCCTTACGCCGGGTGAGCTCCCGGGCCTTCCGGGCTGCCTCGCGCGCCCGGGCAGCGTTCAAACCCTTCTCCGCTACCTTGCGCGCGACCGCAGGGTTCTCCTCAAGATAGGCACCGAGGGACTCGTTCACCATGGCCTCGACGATGCCCTTGACTTCGCTGTTGCCGAGCTTGGTCTTGGTCTGTCCCTCGAACTGCGGGTTTTGCAGGCGCACGCTCACGACTGCCGTCAATCCCTCGCGCACGTCCTCTCCCGAGAACGCCTCGTCGCCGCTCTTGAGCAGCCCGCTCGCGACCGCATAGCTGTTCACCGTGCGCGTGAGCGCGGCCTTGAACCCCACGAGGTGTGTACCGCCCTCCTGGGTGTTGATGTTGTTCGCGAATGCGAAGACCTGCTCCACATAGCTGTCGTTGTACTGGAGCGCGATCTCTACAAAGATACCTTCCCGTTCTTTGGTAAGATAAATAGGGGTCGGGTGAAGCGTTGTCTTGTTCTTATTCAGGTACTCGATGAACGAGACAATGCCGCCTTCATAAAAGAAGGTCTGCTTTTTACTCGAGCGTTCATCCTGAATCGAGATTTTTAGACCCCGGTTCAGGAACGCGAGTTCGCGCAGGCGCTGCGACAAAATATCGTAGCTGTACTCGCGGTCCTCAAAGATCTGAAAGTCAGGCTTGAAGGTGACCTTGGTGCCCATCGTCGTTGTCGTGCCGGTCTCCGCGAGCGGGGCCTGCGGGTTGCCACGCTCGTATCGCTGCTGATACACCTTTCCGTTCTGTTTGATCTCGAGTTCGAGCCACTCCGAGAGCGCGTTCACCACGGACACACCAACGCCGTGGAGGCCACCCGAGACCTTGTACACGTCGCTGTCGAACTTGCCGCCTGCATGGAGCACCGTGAGGGCAACCTCGGCGGCCGAACGCTTCTGCGTGCTGTGCATCTGTGTGGGGATGCCGCGGCCGTCGTCGATCACGGTGACACTGTTGTCGATATGGATGATGACATCAATGTTCTTGCAGAAGCCTGCCATAGCCTCATCCACGCTGTTGTCCACAATTTCGTAGACCAGATGGTGAAGTCCGACGCTTCCGGTGCTGCCGATGTACATGGCCGGCCGTTTGCGCACTGCCTCAAGACCTTCGAGCACCTTTATACTGTCTGCAGTATACTCCATCCACTCCTCGCAAAAAGAGGGATTTGACCGCACCATGCGGAGCAATCCCTCATGCCAAGAACAAGTTCCGAATAACTGAGTTCAAATCTCAAATAAACCCCAATATACAATCGCAAATGACAATTATCGCTGAAATCGGTTATTGATATTTCAACGTTATTTATTGGGTTTGGCGCTTGGGCTCTTTTCTTACACCCTCATCGGCATCACAACGCACTTGTAATTTTCGTCGCCCTCTTCCGTGATCAGGCACGGGCTCAGTGCATCGCTCAGCTCAAGAGAGATGGTTTCGCGGTCCATGGCCATAAGCACATCCATGAGATAGCGCGAATTGAACCCGATCGCAATCGCCTCGCCCTTGTAATCCACTGCCAGCTCTTCATTTGCCTCACCCACTTCCGGATTGTTCGTGGAAAGAATAAGCCGGCCCGGTTCAAGCTGCAGTTTTACGGCATTTGTCTTTTCCTTGGACAGGATCGATACGCGCTTCACCGCATGGGTGAACGCGTCTTTGGACAAAGTGACCTTCTTTGTACTCTTCGCGGGCACAACCTGAAGGTAGTTCGGATAGTTGCCGTCGATGAGCTTTGATACCATGACCAGGCCATCGCGCTTAAACAGCGCGTGGTTCTTGCTGAATCCGAGCCTAAGCTCGGTCTTGGGAGCATCTTCCTCGAGGAGCCGCCGGAGCTCCACCATCGCCTTTTTGGGGATGATGATGCCCTCTTCCTTGTGCTTGGCATCAACCACACGATCTATCATCGAAAGCCGGTGTCCGTCGGTGCCGACCATCCTGATGTTGATGCCACCTTTGGTCTGGGTCATGTGGACAAAGAGGCCGTTCAGTACATATCGCGCATCGTTTTCCCCCACGGCATAGAGCGTTTTCTTGATCATGTCGCGAAGCGTATCACCTTCGATGACGATCATGCCTTCTTCTGCGACATCCGGAAGTGCAGGATACTCGTCCCTCGGCAACCCGACGAGCTTGAACTGTGAATGGCCCGTTTGTATCCTGACCCAGTTATTTTCTTCGACGTTGATCTGGATGTCATCGGCCGGAAGCTCGCGCACGATCTCATACATTTTCTTCGCTGACACGGTGACTGCGCCGGGCTTATCGACTGTCGCCGCATAACGCCCGCGCAGCCCGATCTCAAGGTCCGTGGCGATTATCTCCACTCCGCGGTCGTCGGCAATAAGGAGCATGTTCGAGAGGATGGGCATGGTGTTCTTCTTTTCCACAACACCCTGGATCCTCTGCAGGCCCTTCAGAATTTCGTCTTTTTTAATTATCAGTTTCATCAGGGAAGCCTCCTGTCACGTCCACGAATACTATCAGAAACCCCTTTAAATAGCAATAATTTTGTGTGGTTTATTGTCTTATGATTTCAATGTTTTAACTGCTTAACCAACATCTCCACTCTGGCTTTCAACTCGAGGTCTTTTTCCTTTTTTGCCTCGATCACTTTGCAGGCATGAATAACGGTGCTGTGGTCCTTGCCACCGAAAAAATTGCCGATCTCGGGAAGCGATGATCCGGCAAGGGTTCTGCAAAGATACATGGCCACCTGGCGCGGCAGAACCACCGCTTTGGTGCGTCGTTTCGACTTGAGGTCGGAGATTTTCACGCCGAACGCTTCAGACACGATCTTCTGCACAAGTTCGTTTGTGATGATCCGTTCTCTGCTGTCAAGAAGATACTTGAGCTCGTTCTTGGCAAGCTCCTGTGTTATCTCGGTGTTCGTGAGCGACGAGACCGCGCCGAGTTTCACCAGGCCGCCTTCAAGTTCCCGAATGTTGCTTTTCATCATCGAGGCCAGAAACTCCGCGACATCATCGGGCAGGCGGATGCTCCAGAACTCCGCCTTTTTCTTCAGGATCGCGATCCGAGTCTCAAGGTCCGGCAACTGAATGTCCGAAATCAGGCCGGACTCGAATCGAGAACGGAGCCGCTCCTCGATATCGGGAATTTCCTTGGGCTGGCGGTCGCTGGTGAGCACAATCTGCTTCTGTGCTTCATAGAGGGTGTTGAAGGTATGAAAGAACTCCTCCTGGGTCCGCTCTTTGCCGGCAATGAACTGGATATCGTCTATGAGCAGGACATCCATGTTCCGATACTTCTGTCGGAACTCCTCCATCCGCTGGTGGCTCATTTTATTGATAAGTTCGTTCGTGAATTGCTCGGACGAGAGGTACGCAACTTTGGTCCGTGGTGATTTGCTTTGAATGTGGTGACCGATGGCGTTCACGAGATGGGTCTTGCCCAGTCCTACGCCGCTGTAAATAAAGAGAGGATTATACGATCGACCAGGCGCGTCCGCCACCGCCTTGGCCGCAGCGTGAGCAAACTGATTGCTTGGGCCTACGACGAAATTAGCAAAGGTATACTTTTTCTCAAAAAGGCCGATCTTGTCCTCACGACCCTCTTTTTTCTCTTCTTTTGTCAGGCGAACGGTTTTTTTCGCCGCCAACTGTGGCTGGACAAAGAAGTCGATCTCCACATCCTCCCGCTTGGTTACTTCCTTGATGACATCAGAAAGAGTGCTCCAGTGATGCTCTTTTATCCAGTCCCGATGGAACTTACTCGGGACCTCGATCTGTATCTTGTTGCCGTCTATCGACAGGAGCTTTGACTGGCTGAACCAGGTGTCGTAACCCTGCTTGGACATTCGGTTTTCTATGAGCAACAGTATCTCTTCCCAAACACGTTCCTGATCCATACATACCCCAAAAATAACTGAAAAAACAACTCCGGTTACAAACATGCTTATCCACAGGTGTGGATAATGAGTTTTTTATTTAATTTTCGCATGGTTACGCTATCATGCGGAGGCTTATTGTCCGCTTTTTGTTGCCCTATTATTATGAGATTTTACGTATTGCTGCATGAGTAGGCTTAGCATGCATCTTGCTAATCTGTTCTGACGCTGGATACCAGCGAGGCAGACTATACCAGAACACAGGTCTTCTGGCAAGGTATTTTTAACCATCTGCATCTGTTCTCCCGCTTCCTGTAATTACTCCGTACAAACCGTATCCCCAGAAGCCTACACTCCGTAAAATCCTAGATCGCATGCATAGCATGTCAATAAATACATCGATCTCCACGCATAGTTCTTGGGTGTTTTAATGAAAAAGGGCTTGACTTTGCAACCATCGGCAGTATAATAGAACACGTGTTTCGATAATAGATTTTGTTGTTTATTATATTTCTTGGAGGTGAAGGATATGTCAGCAGATATAAAGTTTGATCAATTTCTGGATGCAAAGGGAATGAGCTGTCCGCTGCCGATATTGAAAACAAAGAAAGCGGTGGAAGCTCTCTCCAAGGACCAGATCCTCAAAGTGGAGTCCACCGACGCCGGTTCGAAGAATGATATGGCATCGTGGGCAAAAAGAACAGGCAATGAGATCGTTAAGGTCGAAGAAGCTTCGGGCACAATCACGTTCTACATCAAAAAAACAGCATAAGGAGAATACGATGGCAAATAAAAAAATGACGATAATTGCGTCAAAGGGTTCGCTGGACATGGCCTATCCTCCCCTGATCCTTGCCACCACGGCTGCGGCCATGGACGTTGATGTGACGATATTTTTTACGTTCTTCGGGCTCGACATCATAAAAAAGGGCAATGCCGATAAGCTCAAGATCTCGCCCATCGGAAATCCTGCAATGCCGATGCCGGTGCCTATCCCCACACTCGTCGGGTCGCTTCCCGGCATGGAGGCCATGGCAACTGCGATGATGAAATCCAAGTTCGATAAGCACGGTGTTGCTTCTATCGGCCAGCTTCTTGATCTCGCCAAGGAGGCGGGTGTAAAGCTCATCGCTTGCCAGATGACCATGGACGTGATGGGCGTGAAGCAGTCAGACATCGTCGACGGGGTCGAGTTCGGCGGCGCCGCTGCCTGGCTGGATTCAGCTATCGACGCACAGATCAATCTTTTCGTTTAACAGGCTTTTTTTATCGCCTGCGCGACACTCCTGTACCTGTTTCGGGTTAAAAAGCCGGTCTCTCATGGGACCGGTTTTTTTATTGTCTGTGCTCCTCTCCTCTGGACATTTTTTCTGATTTATGATAAAACCTGTCCAATCATGCAGATTCCCGATAACCTGAAATATGATGAAAAAGGCCTGATACCCGCTGTCATCCAGGACTGGAAAACGAACGAGATATTGATGGTCGCGTACATGAACGCTGCCTCTCTTCAAAAGACGGTCGAATCCGGCTTCACCTGGTACTGGAGCCGTTCTCGACAGAAGTTCTGGAAAAAGGGCGAGACCTCCGGCAATATCCAGCGCGTTAAAGATATTCTATACGATTGTGATCAGGACACACTTCTGATTAAAGTCGAACAGACCGGTCCTGCCTGCCATACCGGAGAACGCTCCTGTTTTTTCCGAAGTTTTTCTGAGAACCAACCGGGAGATACAAAATGAGTCCCGACCCGCACTGTATTTTTTGCAAGATCATCGAGAAAAAAATCCCGGCAACGATTCTCCACGAGGACGAGTACGCAGTCGCCTTTGAGGACCTCAATCCCCAGGCGCCTGTTCACACGCTCATTGTGCCAAAAAAACATATAGCCGACATCCACAGCATCACCATTACGGACCGTGAACTCATCGGCCACCTCTTCTTTATTGCCAAGACCATTGTTTCGAAGAAAGGTCTCGATAAAAGCGGTTATCGGATGGTCATCAACAACGGCCTTGATGCAGGACAGTCCGTATTCCATATCCATCTCCATCTATTATCCGGCCGCAGATTTACCTGGCCGCCGGGTTAAAAAAACTACCCACATTCTCCTGTTAATGAATTTTTGATAACCTGTGCATAGTTCCTCACACCCAGTTATCAACACTACTATCCCCCTCTACGCACATCGCTGACCCTCCTTTATCCGGTCGTGCTTTGTTATATTTCTCAACACCTTTTCTTCTCTTCTCACATATCCACACGCCTTACTACTACTGCTACTAATTTATTTAATATATATTAATAGTAACCAAGACAAACAAACCATCTGGATAACATTAGTTCACTTTAACATACCAAACAAAAAAATCATTTGTTAATTGTCTCACCTGTGTGGTATCTTTACTTCTCGTCATTAACAACATTACAGTGTGGGCTTCAGGAGGAGAACATGGAAAATAAAGAGTTTGTATTTGTTATCACCCATTCATACGATGCTATCGAACGTGCCGCAGCAGCTCTCCAGCTTGCCACGAATATGGTCGCATTCGATGCAAAGATAGATTTTTTCCTGATGAACGAGGGTGTTCATCTTGCACGAAAGGGTTTTGCAGAATCCGCCACCTGGCAAAAAGCGTTTTCGCCGGTAGCAGAGCTCATGAAAAGTTTGGTGGAAGATTTTGATTGCAAGTTTTATATCTGTGCCTCCTGCGTGAAACCCTATGGTCTTGAAGGCGTTGAATGGATAAAGAACGCGGAAGTTAAGCCGGGGTCCTATCTCGGAGAGCTCCTTATGAAACGTCAGAATGTGACGTTCTGATCAGTAGTACACATGTCATTCTTCATGATCCAGCAACTCCGAACAAAAGGTATGCGGGCCTATAAAGACAATTATGCGTCCGAACAGTCTTTTAAGGATAACAGTGGACGAGTTTAAACTGGAGAACAAAGAGTTTATCGAGTTGCATGACCTCTTGAAAGTCATGGGGTTGTTCGATAGCGGAGGTATGGCAAAAACCGCGATCGCGGCGGGCTTTGTGAAGGTTAATGGAAACGTGGAATTTCGTAAGCGGTGTAAAATACGGACAGGACAAGTTGTTGAATTTCAAAACCGGAAAATAAGTGTTACCTGAACAGCGAATTAATTTTGGCCGCAGTCTATGCACAAAGGCAGCACGCATCCCGCAGGATACTATTTACAGATGACACAATTCGTGATATAAGGCGCCGCATGAAGAATATTGCAAACTTTTTATTCGAAGCAGGCATGCTGAAGCGCACGCCCCGGAGCGGATTTCAATTCCTCGGCAGCGGCGCTGAGTCGGTGGCCGAACACATATTCCGCACGACCTACATCGGCTATGCGCTGGGGAAACTTGCCACTGGGATTAATGTTGACCGAATGATCAAGATGTGCCTGTTCCACGATCTGCCGGAAGCGCGGACCGGCGACCTCAACTACGTGAATAAAAAGTATGTAGAGGCAAATGAGAATAAGGCAGTCGAAGACCTAGCGCAGACATTGCCGTTCGGCAGCGAGATCAAAGAGTTGATCGAGGAGTTCATCGAAGGAAAGACCGAAGAAGCGCGATTAGCCCGCGATGCAGACCAGCTGGAGATGATCCTCGCGCTCAAAGAATACAAGGACCTCGGAAACAAGTATGCAGACGAGTGGCTTGATTTCTCGCTCAAACGACTGCAAACGGACTCAGCAAAGGAACTCGCGAAGACGATCCTGGAAACAGACTCATCGCTGTGGTGGTTCAGCGACAAGGGCGACTGGTGGATAAGCGGCGGCAAGCGCTGATAGCTTGCAATAGGCGTCTGATGGCGCCATGTCAGCCGAGACGTTGATCCGATAAAGAGCACATCCACGCTGTGTGTAGTGATTGATAAGCGGCGCGGTCCTTTCCCGGAATATCGATAGTTTTTTATTGATCAGATCCTTGTCATCATCGACTCGATCCGTCCTGTCTCCACCGACATTCTCCAGAATGCGGCAAACAACATCATTTGCAGAACAGTCCAGAACAACAACAGTGTGGATCGCAGCAAGCGACGCGATATCATTTGCCTGCCCTGCATGGCGTGGGATCCCGTTCAGGACGAGTACCTCGTGTTGCGCGAACCCAACCCGGTCCAGATACAGGGAGATGATCTTTATTGCAAGGGAAAAGTGCTCGTTCTCGAGCAGGAGACCGCGCTCAAGAACGCCGTGAATAAAGTCGAGCTCCGTGGTAGAGTATGCAGCAGACCGCTGGCCGCCTGAAAGAGCACCGCGCAACTCCGAGCCGAAATCGAGATGACGGCACGTTCTTCCGAACAGACCGTTCTGAGCAATGACATCACCAAGCGGGCTCTTGCCAACGCCGGTCGGGCCGAGCAGGAGAATGGCGTCAACAGGGAACGTGTATGGTATTATCATATCGAGTAGGTCAAGGAGCAACGGTCAGGGGACAAGGTTACAGCAAGCATCGAGCCTGTCCCACGCACCACTGCTCATCGGTTGAGTTTCTTCCGTAACATCGCCAAACTTTTTTTTGATGCGATCGTAAGTTGGTCATCCGGTATCCGGTCGAGGTCGAACCAGCCGATTGCTTCGCACTTATGCGGCTCCCGGATCACGGGTGTACCGCTTTTCACCGTGCAGATGAATGTGGGCGATATCCAGTGTTGTTTTTCCGCTGGAATGATATGGTCCACGATATCCAGAAGCTCCAGCACTGCTATCTCGAACCCGTATTCCTCCATCACCTCGCGAACCAGGGCATGCTCGAGTGTTTCATGAAATCGACACCGCCGCCGGGGAACTCCCATTTACCGGACTCGTTTCCCGCTTCCGTGCCGCGTCTGGCCAGGAAGACCTTTCCCTCGCGGCTGAAGATGACAGCTCCTGCCCCTACGCCGATATAGTCGATCCCTTTTTTCATGACCATCCTTTCAAGTACCGCACTGTACCAAAAAAGCCGTGCTAAGTCAAAACCCTGTTTACTTATGGTTTTTCGCTTGACATATTTACTTTTTCGCTTATAATACCCGCCTGTTCATAAATACCACCGAAGGAGCAAGGCGATGTCGGAAACAACAGCACAAAAAAGCAATCTCAAGCAAAAACGGGCACAGGGTTTCAGGAAGCGGATGAGCACAGCCACGGGCAGGAATGTTATCAAGCGCCGCAGGGCCAAGGGAAGAAAGCGTCTCTCCGTATAATTCCGGGCCGGGAAAGACGCGATGCCGTACGCATATCGAAAGAGCGAGCGGATACGAAAAAATTCAGAATTTATAGCTACCATGAAGGGCAAAAGACTGTCGGTTGACGGTCTTTCTCTTTTTTATATCAAGAACGAAAAGGGTAACTTCAGGATCGGTATAGCCGTTAGTAAAAAGCTGGCGAACGCGGTGACGAGAAACCGGGTCAGACGGCAGATACGGGACTGCGTTATGAAGACACTGCGGGACCAGACGATCGGCTTAGACCTGGTGTTTGTGGCGCGGCGGGAACTGATCAACGCAGAGCATGAGAAGATCATGAAGGCCGTTGCAACCGTTCTCCAGCGGACAGCGCTTCGCAACCGAACGCAGGAAAGTACAGCGACGTGAATGTGAATACTTTTTTTATTGCTCTCCTGAGACTGTACAAACGCACTATCTCGCCGATGTTGCCGCCAGCCTGCAGGTTCACACCTTCGTGCTCGGAATATGCTATCGAGGCCTTTCAGAAAAAGGGCCTGTTCAAGGCCCTCTGGATGACGGTTGTGCGCGTTCTAAAATGTCATCCCTTTCATCCAGGCGGATACGACCCCGTAAAATAAGTTCGGAGGATCCATGGAAACACGAAGATTCATTTTAGCACTTTCCCTTTCTTTGCTCGTGTTCGTGGGCTATATGCGCTTCTTTGCGCCGAAGCCGCCGGAACAACCGATCGTTCCCGAAACAACGAAACAGGACATCGCGCACGAAACACCAGCGCAGATGCAGAAACCGGTCCGCGCCGCGGCTGTGGCCGCGAAGATCGAGCCGGCAGCCAAGGGACATGACATCCTTATTGAATCCGATCTGGTGAGGGCCACCGTGAACACGGCCGGAGGAGTGATCACGGGTTGGGAGCTCAAGCAGTACCGGGAGGCGGATAAGACCCCGGTCGGCCTTGGTGTCATGTACAAGAAGATCATGGGACAGGCGCCGAAGGCAGAGAAGCCGAAGAAAGAGCTCGGCAATGTGCAGCTCTTGCCTGTTTACGAGGGCGTAGACCGCAAGGACATGGTGATGCCCCTGACCATGGTACCCCTTGATAAGGACCTGTACAAGCTTTCTCAGGTGGAGTATCGTGCGAACCTCGACGAAGTACATCTCAGCACGGACAAGCCGTCAGAAACGCTGCTCCTCACCTACAGCGGCCCTGCGGGTATCATGATCGAAAAACGGTTGACCTTTCACAACGATACATACAAGGTCGACATCGAGGTCAACACGAACAAACTGGATGGCTATACGTTCTCTCTTGGAACTGATTTCGGTCTCGAGGACAAAGTAAGTTCCGATGCGAGCGGCCGCGTGGGCCTGGTCGCCCAGACCGACGGTAAATCCGTGTTTGAGAAACTCGAGAGTATCAAGGGCGAAGTGCAATACGCCGGTGTCATCGATTGGTTCGGCCAGTCTGACAAGTATTTTACCGCCACGATCATGTCCGGAAACCCGGGTCTCGTGACCGGCAAGCGTACAACGGCACCCAAAGAAATCGGTGATCTGCTCTCTACCGCGTTGACGGTAAAAGATAAACCCGAAGCGCGCGCGTTCACGCTCTATGCGGGACCAAAGAGCTTTACGCTCCTGCAAGCCTACGGCCATGGTTTGGAGCAGATGGTGGACTACGGCTGGTTCGGCGTTCTCGCAAAGCCCATGTTCTGGCTCATGAAACAGTTCTACGCCCTCACAAAAAATTACGGTATTGCGATCATCCTGCTCACCATCGTGGTACGGCTTCTCTTGTTTTATCCATCGCTTAAAAGCGCAACGTCCATGGAGGAGATGAAAAAGATCCAGCCCCAGATCATGGCGCTCCGGGAGAAGTATAAGAAGGACCCGTCGAAGATGAACACGGAGATGATGAAGCTCTACAAGGACCACAAGGTGAATCCGGTGGGCGGATGCCTGCCCATGCTTCTGCAGCTCCCGTTCTTTGTGGCGCTCTACAATGTCCTGTCCGTGTCCATCGAATTGCGCCAGGCGTCCTTTATTCCGTTCTGGATCAAAGACCTTTCGGTACACGACCCCTTCTATATCCTGCCGGTGCTCATGGGCGTGAGCATGATCCTGACGATGAAAATGACGTCCACCACACCCGACCCGCAACAGGCAAAGATCATGATGTTCATGAACATCGCTTTTATTTTCATGTTCGCGTGGCTTCCGGCCGGACTCTTGCTCTACATCACCTTGAGCAACGTACTCTCGATCGTTCAGCAGCTCTACGTGCGTAAGCTTATCGGAGCGCCGTCAAATTCGTCGGTGGTCTCATCCTGAACCGGATAAAGCTAACAATGCCAGCTGGGTGCAGATTTACATATTTTATTCTTTAGTAACGAATATGAATGACACGACGATAGACAATAAGCTTTTGTGGTTGGATATCAAGTAGGCAGGTGTACTAAAGCACGTTTTGATCGGCGGGATGTTCTTTCCAGGCAGGAGCGGGAAGAACACCCGCCTTTTTTATCCCACAGAATACCCATCAACCGGTCAGCTTATATCTTGCTTGTTTCATTGCACGTCACGATATATCTCTCTAGCGATCGCGGGAATGACAAATTCCCGGTCGGATGTCTTGACGAGAGAGATGATCGTTTTACCTGTCATAGGGGGGGCCCACCGATTGTCCGGGATTATTTGTCCGTCTTGATCACCATAAAAAAACTTTCACCAAAATCTCCGCCATAGATCGCGACGGTTCGATCCCCTGCTTGATCCCGAGCGGCAATGCAAACTTGCCTGATCCTATGCCGATCTCGATCCCACTCCCGTGCATCGGAAGCAGTTCCTTCAAGGCATCGAGTTCCGACAGGTATGCGAAAGGGTGCTCATCACGCCACTCTTCGTATCGCCGCGCGTTCTTATCAAAAGCATTAACCTTTGGCATACCCGTTTTCTCATTGGACCTACCACGCCATCTTCAAAAACGCATCAACCACTTTTGGATCAAGCTGGGTCCCTGCCAGGGAGCGAATATGTTCTCGAACTTCGTCCTTTGACAGGGCTTTTCTATACGGCCGTTGTTCATCGGTCATGGCGTCCCACACGTCCGCGACAGAGAAGATCCTGGCCGCGAGGGGGATCTGTTCTCCCTTTAATGAGCGGGGATAACCGCTGCCGTCCCATTGTTCATGGTGCGAATACGGGATGTCCAGCGCAGGCCGGAGATATGCGATGGGCTGGAGCATGTCGAAGGCGTACTGGGGGTGCTTGTACATCAGGGACCACTCCTCATCGGTAAGGGGCCCGGGCTTGAGCAGGATGCTGTCGGGAATACCGATCTTGCCGATGTCGTGCAGGAGTGCGCCGCGACGCATGTGCACCAGCTCTTTTTCACCGATCCCCATGATGCGCGCGAGGCGCAGAGTCATTTCCATGACCCGCTTAGTGTGTTGCTCGGTCGCCTGGTTGCGGAGATCGAGGGCGTGGGCCCAACCTTCGAGGGTGGCATCGTATGCCACCGTGATCTCGATCGTTGACCGCTGGAGCTCATTGAAGAGCGTGGCGTTGTCTATTGCAATGGCGGCTTGGGCAGCGAGGGCCTCGAGGAAGTTCAGCCACTCCGTGTCAAGGACCAGGGGTGCACGATGATAGACCTCAAGCACACCGGTTATGTGACCTTTTGCCATGAGAGGCACAACGGCATAGGTGATAAAACCTTCGCTCTCATGGAACGGCGCGCGAGGGAAACCGCTTGCGGGGTCAAGGAGATTCGGGATGCTGGTGCTCCGGTGTTCCAGGGCGGCAAGACCTGCAATGCCTTCACCAAGGCGGAGCGGCGATCGTTGAACGCCGTCCGCGCGGAACCCGCGGCCCGCGGAGAATTCGAGGGACTGGGTATGGGGGTTCAGGAGCAGAACATCAGCGGCGTCCACGCGCAGTTGTGAGATCACGAGGTCGAGAAACTCTGAGAGCGTGACCCGAAGATCGAGGCTCGAACTGATGATCATGTCGATGGCATGAAGGGCTGCGAGGCGCTGGAGCCGTTCTTTTGCCAGGTCCTCGGCGTGTTTCCGTTTGGTGATGTCCCGGAAGAAGCTCTGAATGATCCGTTTTCCGCCCCGCTCGACGATGGTTACACTGACCTCGACGGGTATGTTCCTCCCGCTTCTATGGAACACGCAGATGTCACCGGCGACAACGCCGCCGTTCGTGAGCGATTCTTTCATGATCCTGGCGCACTGGTCCGAGTCTTCCTCGGGATGGATCGACTTCTGGTGCATTCCGATGATCTTCTCATGGGGCAGTCCGAGGAGGTCGTCGGCTTTTTTATTGGCATCAAGGATGATCCCCGTTTCCGCGTCAATGATGAAGACAGCGTCATTGTCGGTTTCGATAAGGGTGCGGTACTTTTCTTCAGACTCGCGCAAGTCAGCCTCGGCCTGAGCAAGCGCCCGAAGCTCGTGCTGAATGGTGAGATAGATGAGGAGAGCGCTGACGAAAACAAAGGTCCAGCCCTGATAGGTCTGGAGAATGCTCAGCCAGTGCGGATCCCGGGCGAGAAGTGCGAGCAGGCTGTCGGAGAGGACGAACCAGACGATGCCGAACACGAGGTAGTAGAGAACGACACGATAAACGGATTGTAGGCCGGGTATTTTTAACATGTTGATTTTATAATTCCCTGTAGCTTGGGTTTCCTCACCCCTTACGGGGAAGGTTCAGCTCTCCCCCCTTGCTCCGGTATTCTTCCCAAGGTGAAATGAGGAGTGCGGGCGGCTGAGCATATAGTAATAGTATATCAGGACTTGAGGTGCTTTTGAAGGGTTTATTGCTGAACCACGGTCTTGATCGCGAATTTCGGCGGATGCAGAAGTGTCTTCTTCACGGCGCGATGGTCAGCGACTTTGACGAGCGCGTTGTAGCGTTTTTCCGGAGAGTCCGGCAACACGTTGATGTCTATGGCGATGGTATCAAGGACCATTTTCCATCATGCTTTGTCGCATATTCGAGCCGCTCGGTCAGGGTGATGTTGTCTGTCGGGATCTTCCGCGTAAATCAGTCGGTTTTTTGCAGGATCCCTACCAGTTCAATATCAAAGGTCAGCTCTTTACCGGCCAGGGGATGGTTGGCATCGAGTGTCAAGGTGGATTCGGTCACATTCATTACCGTGACCAGGGAGGTCTGGTCATCGACTTGGGTGAGCTCGAGCCGTTGGCCGACCATCGGATTCACGCCGGGCGGCAGCTTGCTGCGGTCCATCGTCACGACCATGTCCTCGCGATGGGGACCGTAGGCCTGCTCCATCGGGATTCTCGCGGTCTTCGACTCCCCGATTTTCATGCCGATCACGGCCTGTTCGAAGCCGGCGATCACCTGTCCGTTGCCGATGGTGAACTGCAAAGGATGGCGTTCACGGGAGGTATCGAAGATGGTCCCGTCCGGCAGTTTGCCCATGTAGTGTAACTTAACAATATCTCCCTGTTTTGCCTCTGTCATGGTGCTCTCCTTATGATCCGTTGTTGTAAAAAAAACCAGGGAAATACCTCCCTGTTTGTGCGCTGTTCCTTGATCTTGAACGGTACAATGTACCCTTTCTGAACGCAGACTGCAACTTTAAAATTCATCCTATCGGCCTGACAAAAGCATCTGGACACTGAAGGGGCAGATTAACATTTGATAAAAGCGGATGAAAATCACCTGGAGTGATTTCACCTGATGGCTGAAATACAATCAAAAGAATAATCCGATTTAATCCGTGTCAACGGCTGTTTTTAGGAGAAGTGGTTGTATGTTCATTTTCGACCAGATGGTGCCGCTCGCGGCAGATGACGCGCTGCGGGAGATCGTGGCCTGGTGCTCCGCATATCTCTAGACATTATCACGCCGAGAGACTATAATGCCCTTGACCGTCTGAGGCCATCACGTAGCAAATAAATAAAATGGTGCAAGGTCGTTGCGTCCGCAAAAAGAGCTCCTCGCAATAACGGCGAAAGCGATTTTCAGCAATCTGCAGAACGCGTTAGGATACGAACCAGGCCTTGTTTGCTGCCCAGGAGGCAGAACATATGACAAAAAAAGAGAATCCTTTGCCAAAGCCGCCGAATTCCGCCTTTGGAAGAAAAAACAGGTTTGAACAGCCGGACGAACAGGCGGCGTTGCTGACTGACCGCATGGCTGCGGCCATGGCCGAGGGCAAGCTTGATGAATTTATCAAGCAGGAGATGCCTGATAACGAATATGCCAGGAACCTGACCAGTATGATGATGGGAATGACCGGCATGCTGCCGATGGGAGGCGCCCCAATTGCTCCATCTCCTGCGGAGCAGCATCCGCGGTCATCAGCAAGCGTGCCAACAGAGCAGGTATTGCCTACAACGGAGGCGCCGGCAGAAGTTCCGGAAGAGGTAAGAAAAGCGATCGAGAGCGGTGATGTAAAAAGGCTTATGGAACTTCTCGGGCAAGAACATCGCAAGCGGACACCCGGATCAGAACCCGGCACGACAGAAGAAGCAATCGCAGCGCCATCGTCTGCCCGGCCCGCCATTGACAAGGAGCAGGTCGATGCATTGCTGCAAATCGCACAGGACAATAGTGTTTCCGTGGACTGGTTGATCCTCAGGGCCATCAAGGTCTACGTGCAGGAGTATCAGAAGACGGGCAGGTTATAATAACATTCGGCAAAGACACAGGGGATGATCATCTAAGAAATACCTCATCGCACAGTCATTCTTCCGTAAAGTCGCGGCAACGCACTCTTTTGAATCTTCAACGGGAGCAAATGTTAATAGTGCAGGCACCAGTTGAATTCAGCGGTTTTACATTTCTATTTCTTAATAATAAGAAGACCGTCTACAATAAATATAAGGTGAAGTAATAGCATTACTGTTCGACGAGGTGATATGAAGAACAAGACTATTAACGAGAGAACAATGTTCAATAAAGACGACAGCTCCCAGACAGCGGAAATGCTTACTATTGTTTTGAACAATATTTCGCAAGGGATGGTCGTTGTTGGGTCAGACTATGCCGTGCTCGCGTTCAACAAACAGTTTGAGGAACTTTTTCGGTTGCAGCAGGGAACCGTCGAGGTAGGCCGTGATTTCAGAGATATTCTCAAGGTATGGGCTGATGTGACGGTACAAACCCCGGATATCCTTGAACGGACGTTACGTGAACTTGATCTGTCCACTCCCTTTGAATACGAATTTACGCAAACGATACACGGGATAAATCAATGGTGCCTCCTGACCCATTACCCCTTGCCCTCAATCGGATTTGCGAGGACATATTCGGACATCACCGCGAGGAAAAAGGCGGATGAGCAGCATAGGCATGATGCCTTCCACGATCCCCTG
>Ga0210377_10001186_pt1 | contig 23942 bp, 26 predicted proteins | sample PLM4_65_b1redo_FD_155480 | JGI IMG/M metagenome (GOLD analysis project Ga0210377, IMG submission 155480) | Groundwater sediment microbial communities from an aquifer in East River, Colorado, USA - PLM4_65_b1 redo | ecosystem: Environmental > Terrestrial > Soil > Riparian zone | place: USA: East...
GAATTAGCGGATCGTTTCTTGAACCACTTGAATTCGACTGCTTTTAGAAGTTCTTTTCTGGATCGCTATGGCTATAACGCTATTTGTCCGAGGTTTAATTAATTCGTCTATTAGGTTTAATGCTCCAATATGGCAAAAGTGGGCACCAATCATTTTGGCTTACCCAATGGGAAATAGCGAAAAAGCAAATCTATTGGACGATACTTTGCTAAAAGTAGCTAATATATACGCCCCTGATGAAATTAAGAAAACTCTGACGTCTTCTATAAAGAAGGAAAACCGTAAGGATGGTTGGATTGAACTTAGTCGTCTTAATTGTATTTGGGACGAGAAACTAGAAGCTGTTTTGATGAGAAGCCTAAAATCTAAAAATTTGGAGCCAAATCTATTTCGATCAATATTAGGGTTTTTGCTACAGCACCACTCGCAGTTAGCCCAAGATTACATAATTCGCAAAGTTAAATCCTATAAAACAGATCACAAGGCAAACCAGAAAGAGAATGTTGCAGCAGCCATACAACTTCTTTTAGCCCACAGTGATGAACCCAAGTGGGAGGTCATTTGGGGTGTTTTGAAAGAAGATTCGGAACTTGTAGATGATGTAATTGGCGGCCTTGCTTATCATCATGAATCTCAAAAAGTATTCTCTTTTTTATCATTTGATCAACTGGCTGAACTATATTTATTTTTGGTAAAGCACTATCCACTTGAAGATGACCCTAAACACGAAAATGGAAGGGGGTACGCTGTAACCGTTCGAGATAAGATTGGGGATTGGAGGGATTCAATCCTAAACTTTATGGAAAATAGCGGCGCTCCAGAAACGTGCAGTGCTTTGCGAGGATTATCCGCTGAATTGCCAAAGTATGAGCACCTTCAATACAAACTCTTCAGGGCAGAATTCAATATGCGACAAAAAACATGGACGCCTCTTAATGAGACTGAACTTTTAGATTTATTCTTGAGATCAGATGCGATCCTTATTGATAGTGAGCAGCATCTTTTAGATGCGGTTATTCAGTCTTTGAAAAATTTAGACTTACTTCTCCAAGGGGAAACACCAATGGCAATTTCTCTCTGGAACGAATGGAATGAGAATCATAAAAATCTCTATCGCCCAAAAGACGAAAACAGGCTCTCAGATTATGTTAAAACACATTTGGAGAAAGAGTTAAAACAAAGGGGTGTTATCGTAAATCGCGAGGTCGAAATCAGACGGGGCGAGGAAACTGATATTCGTGTTGATGCAATTAAGAAAACTGCTAATGGCAATATTTACGATACAGTGACCATAATTATTGAAGTGAAAGGATGCTGGCATCGAGAACTCGAAAATGCTATGACAACCCAGTTAAAAGATCGATACCTGAAAAATAACCAATGTCGAGTTGGGTTATATCTAATCGGATGGTTTAATTGTGATAAGTGGGATCGAAAAGACTACCGTTATGACGATACCCCTAAATATAGCTTGAGCGAAGCAAAGATACGGTTTGAAAACCAAGCCGGAAGTCTATGCACCGAAGAGATACTGTTAAAGTCTTATATCTTGAATCTCTCTATATGATTATGGATTTAAACAACCCCGTCATCCAACTCTGCACAGCAGGCACGCGCGCTGAATTCGAGCATCGACTAGATGATGCACGTGTCCTCTATCAACAAGCCTGGGAGGCACGCGCGGACGATTACGACGCCTGCATCGCCGCGCATTACGTGGCACGCTTTCAGGATTCGGTGGAAGAGTCCCTGCGGTGGAATCAAATCGCTTTAGAGCACGCGAACGCGGTCAACGATGAGCGGGTCAACGATTTCTATCCGTCGCTTTATTTGAGTTTGGGGCGTTCGCATGAATTAGTGGGGAATCAAGGTGAGGCGCAGAGATATTATGAGCTTGCCGCAGCGTTGGGAGTAATCCATCAGCCTGATTGAACTGTGGGTGAGGTTGATTCGGACGACCCTATCACCTTCCGCACCGCAAGCACAGCCCCAAGAAAAGCGATTCCCAAAATTCCGGTGATGCCAGGCAGAATCCACATCAGGGCAGAACTGCCAAAGGACTTGATCCGTGCATCCAGTGGATGCTCAGGTTCGTACAAGATCGTCACTTCGTCCCCGACCTCATACGCTGGCGGAAAACTACCTTCGCTCAATTGTACGTTTCGGCGTTTACCGTCCAACGCAACAAATTCCACTACGGGATAATACGCCTCGCCGATGACCCGGTCGCGATCCTCCTCGTCATATTCAAGCCGCTTGGTCAACTCCACCACGCGCCCAGGAGCACTCTCCTCCCGGTTGACTTTCGCAAAATTATTGAAGGACGCGATCCCTGCGATCAATAACATCAACGCGGCGACGCCAGCAAAGATCGGGAGGATGATATTTTCGATCGGTGTCTCATTGGTAGGTTGAATATCTGTCCCCATCTTTTCGAACGCGGCGTCGAACTCTGCATCTTCGGCAGAGTTCAGCATCGCTTCGAGTTTAAGCCTGTCATCTTCGTTGGGAACATCGTCAAGGCTTTTGTATTCCACACCATTCACTTCAAAGGACACAGCCGTATCGTCTTCCCAATTAATTGAATATTTCTTCTTTGCCATTTATGCTCCGTAAGAATAAATTCGTGATATCCAGCCCCATTTCAGTAGAAAAAAACTACTTCAAGACCACTGCCGCCCCATACCCAACTACAGACGAATAATCCCCAGTCACATCGCCAGAAGTGGCATGATGCAGAACCTGCACTTTGTTCGCACCTAGTTCACGGCACGCCCATAGTACCGCGGCGACCGCAGCATGTCCACAGGCAAAGGCTTTGCCAGTTTGTTCCGCTTCAAAGATGGCTTCAGGATCAAAGGACTCAAAGCGTTTGAGCATTTCCGAATCCAGGAGGTTCGCGGTCCCTTGATCGTAAAAGTGGGAAAGATCTGTGGAGGCAACTAGTAAGGCATTTTTATCTTTGAGAACTTTTGCCAGCGCAAGCCCGAGCTTTTTCGCCACATCCATTTCCTGCGCGCGGACCATGATGGGCAACAGTTTGAAGTCACTGGTCAGGGCACGCTGTAAAAAGGGCAACTCGATTTCGAGCGAATGTTCCTTGTCGGCGACGACGGGTGTGATGGGGATATCAAGATGCGATGTTAATTCAGCCAGTGCAGCTTTATCGACCGCGATGTTTCCAAGCGGTGTCCCATACGCATCATGCGCAGTGGTGATGAGTGGATAACGTGCCAGATTATGAAAAGGTGAAATAACAGCCACCAGCTTTGGGCTAAGTCCGCGAAGCGCGGCGAAAGCATATCCCGCAACCGGACCTGAGTAGCGATGTCCCGCATGCGGCGCGATGACCCCAACCACTTCCCCATCCAATTCCGGCAGTTGGGCATTATTCAAATACTCATCAATGGAGCGAGCCAACGATTTTGCATTCCCCTCATACCACGTACCAGCGATCGGCGAAGGACGGACATCAAGCATAAAAAGATTGTAGCACTTTTTGGGTGGCGCGAAAAGCGAGCAATGGCAAATTATTTTTATCGAACCATTCGACGGCGTCCGCGTCATCATCCGCCACCATTTCGCCGCTGAGGACTTCTGCTTGATAGACGATGACAAAGTCCGCGCCGCGGGGATGTTCGCGACCGGCGACGATATCGAACACACGCGTCACCCGCACGCTCAAACCTGTCTCTTCCAAACATTCCCTCGCCGCCGCCTCAGCCGGGTCCTCGCCCCCATTGACGAAGCCTGCTGGCAATGTCCACATGCCGCGAAAGGGTTCGTTCGCCCGCCGCACAAGCAGCACGCGTTCATCTTGCAAAACCAAAACGGCAGCGGCAACTTTTGGGTCAGTGAAATGGATCCATCCGCACTTTGGGCAGACTTCACGCATGGCTCCAAAGCGTTGCTCATGGATCACAGGTGTGGCACAGCGCGGACAGAAATTGAATTCGGTGTTTGCCATGTTATAAAAAAGTCGAACAGCAAGCTGTCCGACTCCAGAAAATCATTTCCAACGGCGGGCGGATATTTGCCGCACCAACCCCATGAACAACGCTCCTCCAATGGCAATGGCTGCCAAAGCGATCTGCCAGGTGGATGGAACCAGTGGAGCCGGACTCTGGAATTGATCCTCAGCCACAGCATTTTCTGTCTCCCCGGCATTCTTGGCGACAGGCGTATCCACGATCCGCGCGGCATCTGCAGCTTCGGTTGACATTTGCGTGGGCATCGGAGCCATTTCAAGAATAGGCGCTTCTGTCTCTGCTGGAGCTTCGGTGGCAGCAGCCGGTGCTGCGGCAGGTGCTTCCTGGGCGGAGAATAATTCTGTGCTATCTTCACTGGCACCACCTCCACCTCCCATGCCAAAGACAGGGGCTTGCGAAGTCATTTGCCGGCCGACCGTATTCACGCCAAAACTAAAGAATAACAATAAAGTGGCAAGTGCCGAGGCAAAACGGAACCAGGGGTAAGCACGCGGTAATGGCGGGTTTTGTCCCACCATTTTGCGAGTTAAGGTGAAGTTACGAGGGGCTTTGCGTGCGGGCAATTTGCGGAGCAGGTTTCGGGTGGCCCGCAGGTCAGTTAAAACAGAGGCAAGTTGGGGGTCGGAGTTGAGGCGGGATTCCAGATGCGCAGATTCAGACGGTTTGAGTTGTCCGTCCAAATAAGCTGAGAGAAGTTCGAGATCGCGTTGATTCATGATACGTTTATTCCATCCTCAAGACGATAGGAGGCGGGTAAAAGTTCCGCAAAGCCCTGCAAACACTCACGTAATCTTAAGCGAGCCCGCGCCAGACGGCTTTTGATGGTACCCAGCGGCACACGGATGGAGGCGGCGACCTCGGTGTAATCCATGCCCTGGATATCTGCCATCACAACCACGGTTTTGAATTCGAGCGGGAGGTTATTGAGACAATGCTGAATGGCATGCTCCACTTCGTCAGCTTCGGCTTTCTGGTCGGGGGTCATGTTGGGATCGGCGAGCCAGCGCGGGGAGTCCATTTCTTCGCCGTCTTCGGTATCAGGCTCAAGCGGCGTGGTGGGACGGCGCTTCTGGCGGCGGAGTTCATCATAGCAGGCATTGGTCACAGTGCGCATCAGCCAGCCTTTGAATGAGCCGCCGCGAAAAGACGAGATACTTTTAAACGCAGAAATGAAGGCTTCCTGTGAGGCATCCGCGGCTTGGTCTTCGTCGCCGAGAATGCGCAGGGCCGTGTTGAAGACGCTATCTTGATAATGCAAGATTAGCGTGTTGAAGGCGTCGAGATTGCCACCTTGAGCATCAGTGATGAGGGCTTGTTCGTTCATTAGGAATATTTTATCACTTTGGGAATCTGTTTAACCACGAAGTATACAAAGAGCACAAAGGTTTAAGGTTTTGTAGGGGCGGGTCTCCCCGCCCTATTTACGATTCAAGAGAAAATATAAAGTGCGCCAAATCGCCATCCCGAACGCAGATGTCGTGCCGAACACAATGGCAAAGATGGGCAGAATTGCCGCATTTAAGATTAACCCACGGATAACAACAGCCAGCGACGCGGCGAAGAGCATGGCAAGCACAGGTCGCCAGAGTTGCTTGAGATTGGAGGTAATGTCTGCTTGAAAGAGTCCAAACCAGGGTGCGAGTAGAAACCATGCAATCGTTAACGGGATGATCGCGACTAACATGCGCACGAGGAAAGCTGAATTCAATTCTCCATGGGTGGCAAAGCCGATGAGGGTGGTAATAATAATGGCGAGGATATCGCCCACTATCAAAATTCGTTTTGAATTGGACATGTATCTAATTCACCTTACGTAGTGTTCGCTGCATGGAGGTTTCAATATGGTCAATCAGATCTTCGGCTGCCTTCAGACCCACACCGCGTGTTTCGCAGTAGAGTTTTACCGCTCCGACCTTATCATTTTTGGAGAGCAACTCTCTGATATTTTTATCAAGCACGGGATCGTTAGTTGTGGTTTGTGGAATGGGCGGAGGCGACCCCAGAGGATCATTGTGGAACATGATCGTAATAATATCCTTGGCTTCACCAAGTCCAACGCCTGTAAAACGGCGATATGTGGCGATCGCCTCGATCATTTTCCGTTCATGAACCAGTTCGCGGATCTTTTGCGTTTGTTCAGGGGTTAGGTCAGGCATGGTTTTTTTCCACAACAAAGGGGCAGGATGACCCCGCCCCTACTATTTCTTCTCGCCGAATTCTTCGTTCCGCAACGCAGGGAACAGCAGCACCTCACGGATGGAATGTTTATCGAGCAGTAACATCGCGAGACGATCCACGCCCATGCCGAAGCCACCGTTGGGCGGCATGCCATAGCGCATGGCACGCAGGTAATCTTCATCGAGCGGTTGATTTTCATCATCATCGGCGGCGTAGTCACGTCCCATGTCAAGGAAGCGCTGTTCCTGATCGAGCGGGTCGTTCAATTCGGTGAAGGCATTGCATAACTCGAAACCAGCCATATAGCCTTCAAAACGTTCCACGGTCAACGCATCGCCGGGAATGGATTTTGCCAACGGCGAAATATCGCGCGGATAGTTATACAGGAACGTCGGCTGGATCAGTGTCGGCTCGAGGAATTCGCTGAGCAGGAAATCGATCAACTTGCCGCGTGTGGCATGCGAATCCGCTGGTTTGTTCGGATGTTTCGCGTTGATCGCCTTGAGCAAGTCCTCGGCGGTTTTGTGTTCGGCTATATCAATGCCCGAGGTTTCAAGAATACCCTGTCGCATTTCGAGGCGTTTCCACGGCGGGGTAAGGTTGATCTCATTGCCCTTATAGGAAATCTTCATCGTACCTAAAACTTTTTGAGCGGTATAGGAGACCATTTGCTCCGTCAATTCCATGACCTGTAAATAGTCCGCGTATGCCCAATAGAATTCCAATTGCGTGAACTCAGGGTTATGTTTGAACGATACGCCTTCATTGCGGAAGTCGCGTCCGATCTCGTAGACTTTTTCGAGGTTACCGACCAACAGGCGTTTGAGATACAGTTCGAACGAGATACGCAGATACATATCCTGTTCAAGTTCATTATGGTGTGTCGTGAATGGACGCGCCGCCGCCCCACCATATAAGGGCTGCAGAATCGGCGTCTCGACTTCGAGAAAATCCTTGCTATCCAAAAATTCACGCAGGGCTTTGATAATAGCGGCGCGCTTGCGGAAGGTCTCGCGCACATCGGGATTCACTGCCAAATCTGCATAACGTTGGCGCGCGCGGATCTCGGGATCTTCCAATGCGGCGTGGCGGATGACCGTCCCGTCTTCGAGCGTCTCGTCTTTTGCAGCGGGAAGCGGGCTCACAGATTTGGCGAGCAGGCTAAAGTTATGGACATGCAGCGTGATCTCGCCCGTCTTCGTGCGAAACATCACGCCTTCCGCCTGGATGAAGTCGCCCAGATCGAACATCTTGTTGAAGAAATCCAAGCCTTCTTTCCCAACTTCGTTCAAGCGGAAAAACAATTGAATTTTCCCCGCGCCATCTTCGATATGCGCAAAAGATACCTTGCCCATCGCGCGGCTCGCGCGAATACGCCCCGCCAGCGTGACTTTTACTTCAATAGCATTTTTTTCTTTGGCTTCAAATTCCGCGATCGCCTCGGTGCTTAGGTGCGTGCGCCTGGCGCGCGTGGGATAGGTTTCTATCCCTTCCGCGCGCAGTTCTTCCAATTTTTGTAAACGGATTTTTTCGAGTGAGTTATATTCTGCCATGATTGATTCTTTCTATCACAAAATATTTTGCCACAGCGAGCGTGAGTTTTAAGAGATTTTTCTCAAAAGTCTCTCCCGAAAGAACATCGGGACAATGTGTGCATTCTGTGGCTCAGGTATTTCAAAGCCATTCGGGGAAAACAAAACCCCGCACGTCACAGGCGCGCGGGGCATTCAGTTTCTTTCGCTCCTGAGTCTAACCGACTTTCAGGATTTTAACATTATATGTGCCGCCCGGCGTCTCGACTTTTACGGAATCGCCTACCTTGTGGCTCAAGATGGCTTTACCGATCGGTGACTCGTTTGAGATCTTGCCTTCACGCGGGTTGGCTTCTGCCGCGCCGACAATGGTAAAGGTCTCAGCTTCAAAGTTACCTTCCTTGATGGTTACCTTGGCGCCGAGCGTTACCGTATCGCTTTTCTTTTTGCCATTCTCTTCGATGATCTTCGCAGTGGCGAGCAATAGATCAAGTTCCTGAATGCGACCTTCCACGAAAGCCTGCTCATTTTTGGCAGCTTCGTACTCGGCATTCTCGATCAATTCGCCGCCTTCCATCGCTTCGTGCAGGCGATTGGCAACTTCCTGGCGTTTGGCTGTGCGCAGGTAGTCCAGTTCGTCTTGCAGCTTCTGAAAACCTTCTTTGGTCAAAAAGTTGTTAGGCATTTAATTTTCCTACTATAAGAATTTTGCATCTCTGGCCAGAGATGCAAAGAGAGGTGTCAAGCGCTTGTGTCCCGAAAAACGGGCATAATATATCACGGTTTGATGGGCAATACAAGAGATGTGTAACCTGCCCTAATCGAGTTGCAACAAACGGACGCCGCCCCATTTCTCCCAATAAGCCCGGATGGACGCCCGGGCGTTCTCGGGAGTACTCACGACTTCGTTCAGCGAAGGGAGTTGGGACTTATAAGCCACCACCGCTTCGATCCATGGTTCGAGGCTGGCTGCGGTTATCCTGCTGGTGGATTCCTTCATCCCAGCCGCTTTATCCCCAAATTCGTCCGATTTATACAGGAAATAGGGCATATCAATGTCATAGATCAAAGGACGCCCCAACAGCTCGACGGCTTGCCGCACAAGGACATGGTCCACGTGTGAACCAACTCCCAGTTGGCAGACCAGCACATCGGTCGGTTGGAGGCGGGGCGTGATGGCGGCGGCGATCTGGGTAGGCAGATCCGAATCTTCAGCGCGAATCATGCCGAAAACGCCCTCGGGATACAGCCAGTCGCCATTTGCATCACAGCGGTAGATGCAATCCAAAAAGTCAAAGTGGCTGACTTTTGCGCCAAGAATGTTCGCGGCAGTTGTATCTTCAATACGGCGTTTGTACACAGTTTCTTCCGCATCGGCAAAACCCCATTGAGCATGTAGCAATTGCGCAAAGGGTGAATATTCAGTAAGGTGCGGATCGCCGCACATAAAGGTCCAGATCTCAACCGGAATGCCCGATTGAGTTTGCTCGTAGATCAAACCGCCGGCAGAAAGCGCAGCATCATCAAGGTGAGGGGAAAGATATATCCATCGCATAGAGTCCATTTAACCATAGTTATTGCGAGCCGAGGCAGATTTTAAGACGTGTATGCAATTGATTTAAGCCTTTAATTCAAGTACACTTATTCGCGGAGGCAGAAATGCAGGATCGAAGAAAACAACCGCGCAAGGATCTGATGTCCTATTCACAGGTGTATGACCTGCATGATGGGAAGCTCATTGGTTATCTTGGAGACCTCAATATGTTCGGCGCCATGGTCATCAGCGATCATCCAATGGCAGATAATGAGCGGTTAAATATTTCCATAGAACTGCCCGAACTACCCCATACCCATGATACAAGCCTGGTCATCGCGGTGCGGATCGCCTGGTGTCACCAGGATATTAGCCCCGATTATTTCAATGTGGGTCTTGAATTCAACGACATTCATGAGAAACACCAGCAGATCATTCAAGAAGTGATCGAAAATTACGAATTCCGCCGACAAACACCCAACTACCCACGGCACCCCAACGATATAGAAGAAGATCTATAACGAACCACGGAAGAATATTTCGGTCAAACGAGAGAGCCACGTTACCATGTGACTCTCTCGTTTGGTATAGCCTTCATTGTTTCGATAATTTATACCCAGCACGGTCACAAATTGCGCTTTTTCAAAGGTGGGAAACCGCAATTTGTGACCGTGGGTATCATATAATATGGCAGGCAAATATGGATATTCAAAACGCATACAACGAATGGTCAGAGATCTACGACTCGAACGAAAATCTCACCCGCGATCTCGATCAACAAGTGACCCGTGCGACTCTCGCGGGTCAACATTTCAATGCCATCCTTGAGCTTGGATGCGGGACCGGAAAGAACACTGTATTTCTCGCCCAGATCGGGGCGCACGTCCACGCTTTGGATTTTTCGGAGGGGATGATCGCGAAAGCCAAAGAGAAAGTAAAAGCGGAGAATGTCCGCTTTGAGATGGCAGACCTGACGAAACGCTGGCACTGCGACGATGGAGCCTACGACCTCGTCGTATGCAATCTTGTGCTGGAACATATTCAAGACCTCTCTCACATCTTCACCGAAGCCACGCGGACTTTACGACCCAACGGCAGATTCCTCATCAATGAACTGCATCCCTTCAAGCAATACAAAGGCACCAAGGCGAGATTTGAACGCGACACAGAAATCGTCGAAGTGGATGTATTTATCCATCACATTTCAGATTTCACAAATGCCGCATCAGCCAGCGGGCTCAAGATGGTCAAATTGCATGAATATTGGCATGCAGAAGATCAAAACAAACCGCCGCGCCTGATCTCGTTTCTGTTCGTGAAAAGTTGATATTATCCTGGCTGCCGCCTTTTCTTTAGAATGTCATGCTGAGCGGAGCGAAGCATCTCTGCTCATATCATCAGAGACTCTTCGGTCGCTGGAGAACGCTCCCTCAGAGTGACACGACATCTATAGATATTTTTCTTACAAAACTCATATCGTCGAGTTGACATGTCCGCATTAAAATCTTGAAAAATAATCCACTATAAGATCATTTATATTGCAGGAGGCAAGTATGACCGAAATCCATGACGCTCAACAATTCTCTTTCAAGGCAGAGACGAAACAACTGCTTAATATTCTCATCCATTCGCTGTACAAAGACCGTGAAGTATTTTTGCGTGAACTGCTCTCGAATGCTTCTGATGCGCTCAACCGCCTGCGCTTCGAGATGGTGACCAACCGCGAGGTGCTCGATTCAAAAGCCGAGTTAAGCATCCATATCAACGTGGATAAGGACGCCCACATGCTGACTATTCAGGATACAGGCATCGGCATGACGCGCGATGAGGTCATCGAGAATTTGGGCACCATTGCGCAATCGGGTGCGCGCAAGTTCATCGAAGCAACCAAAGATCAGAAAGTGGATTTCGCCCAAGTCATCGGGCAGTTCGGAGTGGGTTTCTATTCCGTGTTCATGGTAGCGGAATGGGTGCAGGTGACATCCCGTTCTTATAAGCCGGATGCGGAGGCAGTGAGCTGGCACGCGACCGGCGAGGATAATTATCAGGTCGGCGCGGCAGATATGGCTGAGAGAGGGACGCGAGTCGAGATCAAACTCAAAGAAGACGCGGTTGAATTCGCTGAAGATTTCCGTCTGCGCAACATCATCCACAAGCATTCTGATTACATCGGCTTCCCCATTTACATCGGCGATGGCAACGCGCCGGTCAACAAACAGACGTCACTATGGCGCACGGCGCGCAAGGATGTGACCGAGGAGCAATACAAAGAGTTTTATCGCCAGACCACGTTGGAGTTTGAAGAGCCGCTGCAACATACGCACATGATCACGGATGCGCCGGTGCAGTTGTATGCGTTGCTGTTCATCCCCGCCAAGGCGGAGCGCGGCATGATGGCATTGCGCAAAGACGATGGATTGAAGTTGTACTCGCGCAACATTTTGATCGACGAGTACAACAAGGACTTGTTGCCCGAATATTTGCGCTTCATGCAAGGTGTGGTGGATTCGGAAGACCTGCCGCTCAACGTCTCACGAGAAACTGTTCAGTCTAGTGGACTCATGCCCAAGCTAAAAAAGGTTCTCACCAATCAAGTGCTCAGGGATCTCGAAGCGCTGGCGAAGAACAACGCTGAAAAATATCAGACCTTCTGGCAGGAGTTTGGCGTTTACCTAAAGCAAGGTATCGCCGCGAACCCGGCCGATGCAGAAACGATCAATCCCTTGTTACGTTTCAAGACGAATTTGAATTCTGAAGTGTGGTCTTCGTTGGATGACTATATTTCGCGCATGAAGGATGGCGAGAAAGTTATTTACTACATCATCGGCGATGACCCGAAGTCCGTGCTTCGTAGTCCGCATTTGGATTATTTCAGCGCACAGGGGACGGAAGTGCTCCTGCTCACCGACCCGATGGATTCGTTCATGCTGATGGGTCTTCGCAACTACAAGGAGCACGAGTTCAAAAACGTCGCACAAGCAGAGGTTGATACGAGCAAACAGCCTGAAGTGAAGAATGAAGCGGACAAACTCCCAGATACAGATTTCAATGCGGTGGTCGAACGCTTCAAGCAAGTCTTGGGCGAACGCGTCACAGATGTCCGCGCGAGCAATCGTTTATCGCAATCGGTGGCGCGGTTGGTTGACCCGGACGGGACGATGAATCCTGAACTCCAGCGCGTGTATCGCATGCTGGGCAAGGATTATGAAGTCCCGAAGAAAATATTGGAGTTGAATCCGTCACACAGTATTTTGAAGGGCATCTTCAAATTAGAAGCGGACTCTGCGTTGCAAACTGCCATTATCGAACAGATCTACGATAGTGCCTTGTTGGTGGAAGGCTTGCACCCCGACCCATCGAGCATGGTCGCGCGTGTGCAACAGATCATGGACGCCGCGCTTCTGCAAAAAACAAAATAAGGTCACAGGGGTATCTCGAAGACAAAGTGACAGTCGCACTAAACGACTGTCACTTTACAATTATGGCTGATGAAATTTTATAGAACTGGTATAAATCCAATCCTATATATTTCTCCGGATGGATACATTTTATCTTTGGCAGTTAATGCTTATGCCAGAGTAGGGAAAACCCCCATATCCAAATTCGAATTTTCGTCAAGAGGGAATCGTTACAGGAACATTGCTACGCGCTCCACAACACTGAAATGGCTTCTGACATTTCTGCAAATGTCAGACAGCTTTATCTTTGATATAGTAGTGACTGTCATTCAAAATAATTTTCATTTCATAGGAGTTTAAAATCATGTTCCGTTCTTCCAAATTGTTCGTTATCGTGTTGGTCGTGTTGGTCTTTGCAACTGCTGCCTTCGCTTTTGCAGCCTCTAACACAGTTCCCGCCAGCTATGCTGGTGAAGGCTCCAGTGTAACCAGTGGTTACACGGTCAGCAATGTGGTCTACAACCTGAACGCCACCACCCCATCCAACATTGACAGCGTCACATTCACCTTGAATGCGTCTGCCACAACTGTGAAGATCCGCCTGGTGACCACTGGTTCCTACTATGACTGCACTAACACCTCCGGCAATGACTGGAGCTGCAACACCACCTCACCCCTGGCGACCGTCGCCGCGGCTGACGAATTCCGCGTCGTTGCCACCCAGTAATTTTGCACAGGCTAATACCCTGAACAAGTAGACAAAAAGACCTGCAAGTTACCTCAGGAGACTTGCAGGTCTTTTCCTTGTAAATGCGCAATCACCAAAAATATGGCAATTTATAAAAAGTTCTCAGCTAATTTTTTCTCTGCCTTCTGGATCGTGATGATGATCGTCACGTGGCTTGCTTTTGCCCCTACACAGGCTGGCGGCATGGCATCCTACATCATCGTGATTGGGAATAGCATGGAACCGAACTTTCATATTGGCGATCTGGTGATCACGCAACAGGAGCCAGCTTATCAAATTGGCGATGCAGTCGTTTATCGAAACCTAGAATTGGATAGTTTCGTCTTCCATCGCATTATTTCACAGGAACTCGAACGATATACACTCAAGGGCGATAATAACTCATGGACAGACACCTACCAACCCTCGCGTGAAGAAGTCCTTGGAAAATTATGGCTCCACGTTCCACGTGGTGGCGTATACATCCAGAAGGTACGCAATCCGCTTACGATGGCACTGATCGCCGGGGCATTGGGAGGCAGCCTAGCCGTCAGTTTGTTTAAGAGCAAATCGAAAGGCAAGAAAAGCATGAACAGGAAATCCATTCAAGAGTCGTTTACTTCGGTAATACAGAAAATACGAGGTTGGCTGACAACCGCAAATAGTTCTGAATCAAAAACAACTTCAAGCGCAAGTCAGGGAAGCCTGGTGGAAAGTTCGTTTTTCGCACTGGGCTTGATCACGCTGGCAGCATTCATTCTCGGAATTATCGCTTTTTCCCGACCCTCTTCCCGTATCGCAGAAGACAGTATTAATTACAATCATCTTGGTATTTTCTCCTACTCGGCATCCGCACCAGCAGGAATTTACGACTCTGATTCCATAAAAAGTGGTGATCCTATTTTCACCAAATTGACCTGCACAGTAGATGTCAATTTTCAATATTCTCTGATCACGCAGCAACCAGAGAATATTGCAGGTACACATCAATTGACCGCCATTATCTACGAACCTGTCAGCGGTTGGCAAAGGACAGTTCCACTGGAAGAGAAAACAACATTCAGTGGCAATGCGTTTAGTACAAAAGCAAAACTCAACTTCTGCGAAATCGAATCTCTTACCCGCTCGTTGGAAACTGGTACAGATTTTCATCCGGGTGCGTATGCACTCAGTATCCTTCCAAATACAGAAATGAATGGAGCAATTAGCGGGCGCGAGTTGCAAACGACATTCAACCCAAGTTTAACGTTCCGTTACGATCGGGTGCACTTTTATCTGGAAACAGATGAAGAACAGGGTGACTCCATTAATTCAACCCAGACAGGAGTCCTAAACGAAGCACATGAAGTCGCCAACACAATGCTGTTATTTGGCATGGAAATGGCGATCCCGGCTTTGAGGTTAATTTCCCTGCTCGGGTTGGCGGTTGGGTTGGGCGGAATGCTTACACTGGGGCTAAGATTCCAGAGCCTTTCCAAAAGCAATCAGGAAAGATTCATCCGCATGCGATATGACTCGTTAGTGATCGATATCCAGGACGCAACGGCAATTTCAGCCTCCAACATGATTGACGTCACATCCATAGACCATCTCGCAAAGCTGGCTGAACGATTCAACACCATGATCCTGCATGAGATCAATGAAAACAAGCATATTTATTTTGTGAGGGGCGAAGGGATCACGTATCGTTTTGCGATGAACGCCGCTATAACAGAATCAGCTGTCTCTGACGCATCGCGTGAAGCGCAGAGTCAAAGAGGTGAATTATGATCCACAGATATATTCCCAGATTGGCATTCGGCGTGTTAATCACCCTGATTTTGGTTAGTTCGATTTTCGCATTTGCGGCAAACATTGTCGTACCTACCACACGACTCACTAATCAATCAAGTGCTGTCACTGCTAACACCTTAAAACCGATAGCATGTTCGGCGATTACATTGACTGTGATTGTTTATTGCCCAGCAGCAGGGGGCATTTGCCAAGGAACTAATGCCGACGAATTGATCATAGGTAGCCCCAATGTTGACACCATACAAGGCAAAGGCGGGGCAGATTGTATTGTAGGCGGAGGCAGCGATGACGATATTACAGGCAGCCAGTCCGAGGATGTTTGCATTGGTGGACCGGGGAATGATGTTTTCAAAAAATGTGAAACGACGATTCAATAATCGGAATTTCAAGAATCAAACACAGGCTTCCGCAGTGATCGCTGCGGAAGTTTTTATTTAACGCAGCCGATCTGATGGAAATCGGGGTTTTTAATCTGCACGGTGGGTGTTTCCCCCCATGCACACACCTCAGCTCTAAATATAAAATGAGCGCTATGAAGAACCTGATTAAGCTGTTTGCGTTCATAGCATTTCTTGGGCTGGCGATCTTCCCGGCTTATGGTTTTGCATCATCCAATTCGGGACCAAAGGCATCAGGCGAAGGCGTGGGTGTGATCAGCGGGTGGACAGTTTCTGAAATCAAGTATCAATTGTCGAGCGATCCGTCGCTGGTCAGCGGCGTAAGCTTTGAGTTGGACGGAGCGGCAGGCACCGTATCGGTAAAACTAAATTCAAGCAGTACGCCATATACAAATTGCATCAACACCAATGGCTATCATTGGCAATGTGATTTTCCGGCTGGCATCGGCCTCGCCGACATGGATGAACTTCAAGTGATTGCGGTGGGCGGTTAGCGATACAGCGCTAAGTCACGTCGACAACTGAACGATTCACTTATTTACTTGAGCCATCTGGCATAATCCTGACATAAACAGTTGCTTTATCCCCAAACCAACCACTCATCAAGTGATACAACGCATAGAGCTCCAGCGCAAAGGGCAGATAACCGCCATAGCCAAGCAATGGCATTTCGAAGATATGAAACCAGTCAGCCAGGGGAACATGGTAGATCCACTTGGGGTACGAATAGTAATTCCACATTTCCCAGAAGAACGCAGTCAGTAAAACGCCCAGCCATAAGGAAATCACAGGGCGCCAATCACCTTTCGCGGTCCAATCGGCGAGCGAACGATTGTGCAACCAAACATTGAACGGTTCCAGGATGAAGTAGAGGGAAAGCCAGATAAAGCCAAAGAAAATTTTTGGAAAGATCAATAGCAATACGAGCATGAGCCAGCCAACAATAAAGAAGGCGACCGTCGTCCGTTGATCGGTACCAATTCTCAGTCCGGGCTTGAGGCGTTTTACAAAGTCAAAACTGGCGAAGAATTCGGCACTTCCAAACACAGCCGGGACGACCGTGGTGAAGCTCAACGTTGTCCAAAAGACATATTGCAGAGGCGTAAATATCTCAGCGCCGACATAGGTCCAGTTTTGGGTGCGGAGGTTGAGTAGCTCGAAGATCCACCACACGGGCGCGGAGACGATGAACAAGCCGATATATTTTCGCGGACTACGCGTGAGCAGCGATGTGCCAGTGCGCCAGAAAACCAGTCCATCGATGCCGAGACAATAACCCAGCCACAACGGGAAAAAGCCCCAATGCGTACGCGGACCTGTCAACGTCCAATTGAGAATCCAGAAAAAGATCATGAGGCTTAGCCCGAGCCAGCCATACACGGGAATTTTTGATTTTTCGTTTTCAACAGTTTTGATTTCGATATTGTTCATCGATGGTTAATTCCTTTTTGAACCACTGAGTCACAGAGACACTGACGTGTGCCCGAAAGGGTAGAAGAAATGTAAAAACTCCATGACTCAGTGTCTCTGTGGTTAAGAATCAAGGTTTTACACAACGCTATCACGAAATATTGTATGCCAGATTTGCACACCAGCAGAGATTGTGGGGAGTGGTAGGCTGCCATTGTTCACAGTGCTTGTTTGCCCCGTGAACAATTCCTGGAATACTGCGCCATCTGGAATCGCGCCATGCTTAACCGGTAACAACCCGGCAGGGTATTCAGCAGGACCACGGTTACCGATGACAATGATCTGTTGTTCGTCCGTATCGCGCAGATAGGCTAATACATTCTCTTCAGCCAGCAAAACCTGGAATCCGCCATCAATGAGCGCCGGGGCTGTGCGGCGCAGTTTGATCAGCGTTTGATAAAAAGCGCGCAGCTCTGTATCCCATTGGGTTGAGTCCCAGATCATACAGTTGCGCGCTTCGAGCGAATCCTTGCCGCTCATGCCGATTTCATCGCCGTAATAAATGCATGGAACGCCGACATAAGTTAAGAGAAAAGCAACCGCCAGTCGATTGCGTGCCTGGTCATGTTCAAGGATATTGATAATGCGCGGCGTATCGTGTGAGCCCAGCAAGTTGAATTGCTGGCGAGTGATCACCCAGGGAATCGCCGCACGACTGGCTTGCCATGAATCGACCAGCGCCTGCGTGGACCACGGGACAGATGATCTTACATTATGCGGCTCGGCATGTTGATTCACCTGAAAGCGATTTAACCAAAACCCGATCGGGTTGGCAAAGCCGGCGTAATTCATGGTCGCGTCCAAACTATCGCCCTGCAATTGCGGACTGCCATCAAAAAAATTCTCGCCCAGCATATAAGCGGACGGGTTCTCTGCCTTCACAGCCCGCCGAATGCCTGCCCATACTTCGGCTTCCAATTGATCCTTGCCATGCCGTGCCAGCATGTTGGCAACATCAACACGCCAACCATCCACCGCGTAAGGTGGCTTCAGCCAATAACGGAAAACCGAATCAGCACCGCCGTAAATTACCTCACGTAATTTTTGGCTGCGATAATTCAACTTGGGCAAACTACGTACACCCAACCAACATTCATAATCATCAGGATGATTGTGGAAAGTGAAATACTCAGCAGTTGGTGCCAGCGGATCTTTCAACGCCGCTGTAAACCACGGATGTTCCACGCCGCAGTGATTAGGCACAATATCCGCGATGAAGCGCATGCCGCGTTCAGCAGTGGCGCGCCGCAAAGAGATCAACGCCGCGTTCCCGCCCAAGTGCGGATCGACATTGAAATAATCCATCACGTCGTAGCGATGGTTGCTATGGGCTGTAAAGATCGGGTTGAAATAAATCGCGTTCACGCCCAGGTCGGTCAGATAATCAAGACGCGCTTCCACGCCGGGCAAGTCACCGCCATAAAACTCGACCATCGCCTCAGGCCAGCCACTCTGCGGTTCACCCCATCCACGCGCCAGTGAACGCACACCGCGATATTCAAATTCATCGGTGCGGACGTTGCTCGCAGAGTCGCCATCGGCGAAACGGTCGGGAAAGATCTGATAAAAGACACTGTCACGCACCCACGCCGGAGCGGCATACTCCGCAAGCAAACGAAAGTCTTCCGCATCCGTGGGGACATGCTGATGCGCGCCGGAGCCGTTGTACCACCAGACGCCATCCGCAGTGAAAATCAAAAAGCGATAGGACGTGACGGGCATACTCAGCCGGAGACTGGCTCGCCACCAACTACACGCGGACGTGGCTGGAGCCTCTTCCCTATGCATCTCGGCGAAAAACTGTTCGCCATCGGGACACGTCCGGAGCAGAATCCGCTCGATGGGTGCAGCGACCGCGGCACGTAGTCGAATGGTCACTTCATCGCCCAGGTGCAAATCCGCACCGTTGGAGGATTGCACATAACGTTTGGAGCCGTCATGATGAATGGAGGCAAGATAAGTTGTGGACATATTCTGAAGTTGTTCCTTACCGCTCGTCTCATAATTTACTAAACCTATTAGGCAAATTGCAAGTTGGCTTTTCAATTTTCGGTTTAGATAATTATGCGGCACTCTGTAATTGCCCGCTAGTATAAACTGGAGTCTGCTTATTCAGCAGACCAAACTGTGACACGATTACGCCCGGTCCGCTTCGATCTGTACAATGCCTCATCCGCTTTGTTGGTGATCTCGCGATGTTCTGTGCCATGGGTTGGATAGGAGGCAATACCGAAAGAGATCGTGAATTTTATTTCCTGCTCATCCATCACAAAAACTTCATTGGCAACCAAAAGCCGGAGCGCTTCGGCATGACGTACGGCATCATCAACACTTGTATTTGGCAATACCAGGATGAATTCTTCGCCACCATAGCGGCAGACAATATCAGACTTGCGAGAATGCTGTTGCAGCAAATCGGCAAGGGTAACCAGGCATTCATCGCCGGCGGCATGCCCAAGGTGATCATTGATCGCTTTGAAATGGTCAATATCCAGAAGGACCACACTAAGCGTTTCTGAAAGACGGTTGGCGCGATGGAATTCCCGTTCAATGGCTTCGCTCAAAAAGCGGCGGTTATGCAAATGGGTCAGCGGGTCGCGGACAGCCTGCTCACGGAGCGATGCCTGCAAAAGCTCAATTTCCCTCAGCTGAAGTTCTAATTGTTGATTCGCATTTCGTAAGGCATGTTCTGCCAGTTTGCGCGCAGTGATATCGCGCATATAAGCGATCACCAGCGGACCCGTTTCTGTACTTGAATGACTGAGGTTGATCTCGACCGGGACCTCATGTCCGTCCTTGCGTAATGCCTTCAATTCCCGGTTTATAGCCATGCTGCGGGTGCGCGCATCAGCGTGATAAGTGGCACGATGTGAGACGTGCATATCGCGCAGACTTTCCGGGAGGAGAATTTCAACATGCCGGCCGGGTAATTCATGGTCTTCGTATCCAAGCATACTGGCAGCGATGTGATTGGCAAATATAATATTTCCATCGGTATCAATGCCAAAAACGGCGTCCGGCGCGGACACGACAAGCTGGCGGAAGCGTTCTTCGCTGGCTCGTAAAGCAAACTCGATCTGCTTACGCTCGCTGATATCTTCCTTGATCGCAATGTAGTTGATGATCTGTCCCTGGTGATCAAAAACCGGCGCGATCACGGCATGCTCCCAATACAATTCAGCGTTCTTCTTTTTGTTCAGGAATTCACCCTGCCAGGTTCGTCCAGCCTGAATGGTCTGCCACATTTCCCGATACACTATATCTGGCGTCTGCCCCGATTTGACGAGACTGGTTTTCTTCCCAATAACTTCTTGCAGGGTATATCCGGTCAGGTCGGTAAAGCGGGGATTCACATATTCGATATTCCCCTGAAGATCTGTGATCAACACGGAAGCCGGGTTTTGCTCAACCGCCTGTGTGAGTTGCAGGAGTCGCGACTCATTTTCTCTGCGGTGGGTGATGTCACGAAACATGACCAGGCGTCCGACCACCGTTTTATTGTTTTCATGCAAAGGCGAAACCAGCACATCAAAGAAGCGCTTGTTTACATCCCCTATTTCCAGTTCGGTCTTTATTTCCAATTCAGGTACCTGCACAGATAGAGGCTGGGCAAGCGGCACAACTTCTGCCAGATCTTTGCCGAACAACTGCTCGGGAGATTTCCCGATCATTTTGGCAGCAGTGGCATTCACATCAATGATGCGGTTTTGCATATCGATCACGAGCATACCATCGCCCAAACTATCCACCAGTTTTTCACGCGCGATCGGGACGAGATCCAACAGGCGTGGACCATATAAAGCCAGCAAAAACAACAAGCCCGTGATCGAGAAGGTAATGGACGTCCAATCCACGCCTGCCACTCCCCCGACCCCAAGCAGATAAACAAGGTTGGCTGCAAACGGGACCAATATGCCAGATAAAAGTAAACGTCCCTGACGACGCGAAATTTCCGAGCCCTGACGGGAGGCGGACCATAGACTCGCAACAATGGCCAGGGTCATCAGGTTGCTGGTGACAAAAATCCAGGCGAACCCGGGTCCATGTTCAAAGATGACAACATTATTAGTGCTTGGGATAAATGCCTGCCATACCCAGCCATGCCAGCCATTCGTGGTAACCAACAAAATATTTGAAATAGGGATGAACAGCAGCAGGGCTTTCACCCATCTTTTTTCGATCCAGAGATCGTAGCCTGCAAAGGAAATGGCGAACAGCGTAAACAATGGCTGCGCGCTCATATACCCCCAGGCTTCCACCGTGGCAAAAAAAACTTTCAGCCGGATCGAGACAGCGGCATAATCCAACCCAGCCGCCAGTGTCCAAAGTGTGATGCCCAACATACCGTAGGCGAAGTAGGTTCCGCCCCTGGTCTTTCGCCTCTGCCAGCTAATGGACGTGGCAATGCAGTTAATGAAAGTGGTTATGAATAGAAGCCAAACGATGGGTGTGAATTGGAACATCAAGACCTGTTTTCATGTAGTATACATGATGTGAACTTCACACTCAATCAGCTTTCACATATTCTCATTTAACTTATAAACAAAGGCATCGTCTCAATATTTTTCATCATTCATTCATCCCCGGTAAACAAACACAAAGCTTGCCATGCAACAAAAGTGACAGTCACCCCGTGAGGTGACTGTCACTTGGATATTTTGGAAGACCGGAGGATATTTTCCCGCCATGCCGCGCGGACAACTTACGTTTTACTCAAGGCTAATTCCCTTATCTGAACGACATTCAATACCATTGGTGGGTATGACTTCAAACACATCCAAAGCCGTGTTTGCCCGCCATGCCAATAAGACCGTTTCGTCTTTACCAACAATAATAATCTCGGGATCGGGCGCACCATTCAGAAGACATCCATCCGGGATCAAAACGAGTCCAGCCTCTAAATTGGACAAATCTAAAACGTCCTTTACTTCCCAATATGCAGCGCCGTCCGAATCGTAATGAGTAATTTCGCTCAGCCATAGCATTTGGTCTGCACCCACCATGACCAACCATAAACCATGGTCTTGTGTATCCTGGATCATCATGCTGAAGCCTTCAGTGAAATCAGCGGGAATGGGCGGATAATTCAATCCAATATATTTGCTGAATCTTTCAGGAGCGGACTCATTCGCCACAACGACGGTGGGGGCATTTTCCGTGACAATAAGTTCAGGCGTTTCTACAGGCGCGGACGCAGGTTCGAACGATCCGCAAGCTGAGAGCAGCAGGATGAGTATTCCAATAAATAGAGCGTTATTTATTTGTTTGTTCATGTTTGACATTCCTTCACCAATAATCAATTCCAAGTTGTTTCAAGTGCTCGAATGACGACATCCATATTGAGTTTGTTCCCCGCAATATGGATCATAGCTTTCTCTTCACTGATATGATCTCCCCCTGAATTTATTATCACTCCCCTAACGCGGTCTCAATCGCGCGAAATACCCCGTTCATATCTTTCATCACATCATGATTCCAAAAGCGGACTACCTTATAGCCCCGCGATTCCAAATACTTGGTTCGCTCAACATCGTATTCCGCTTGCTCCAAATGTTGACTGCCATCTAGTTCGATCACTAATTTCTTTTTGATCGAGACGAAGTCAACGATGTAATTGCCAATTGCGTGTTGCCTTCTGAAGTTCACCCCGTTTAGTTTATCCCCGCGCAGATATGCCCAGAGTTTTCTTTCGGCAGGCGTGAGTTCTTTGCGTAACTCGCGAGCACGTTCGTAGCCTTTGGGATTTGCTCGTTTTGGCGGCATGTTGCGATTCTACCCCACCCCATCCCTCCCCAAATCCACAACCCGATAACTGGTTGTTATTCAAAATTTTCATTGTGGATTTGGGGAGGGTGCCCGCTAGGGAGGGTGGGGTCGCATTTAGGAAAGTCTGGGGTGAGGTCATTCATCCGCTCTCTCCACCTGTCCTCGTGGAAGTCTTCAAAGGATAAAAGGAGATATTAACTTAACAGCATATCATCTATATCTTTTGGGTTAATAGTTTTTTTATTATTTATTTGATATTCCAGCGCAGCCTTAAGTGTTCGCCGAGAAGTTTCTAAAAATTCCTTTGACAGATCGGAAAGCGAAAGTTTTAGCTTTTGGGAGGTAGTGCTGGAATTACCGTGTACAAATGCACTTCTCATTGAGTATGCGTCACTAATCAAATTAACTATATATCGCTTTTCTTCAATAGTATTTCCAACAAGAATTGCAGCTCTCATTCCAAGCTTGTAGCTGAGCGAGCCAGACCCTTCGCTAAGCAATGCTTCGAGTGCAATGCACAAATCAATAATAGTGTCCTCAGGATCTGCCCTCTGAGTTGCCTCGTTGAACCGCTGGCGAGCAATGCGATGTATTTCTGGCTGTTTACTTAATGATTTATATATTCTTTCTAGAGCAGGAAGATCATCGTTTTCAAGAGAGTAGCTATTTACAATTGGAGGCTTGGGTCGGGCACGCCCCGATGAGCCTAACTCGCGATTTCCTAATTGACCGGGTTTGTCCCATCGCCAATAAATATTTTCTCTGTCAACTCTTCCAGGTTTCATTAGTCGTAAAGATTCAACTATTAAATTGAATTTCTTAGATAATTGGCTAAAAATATCTCCAGGAAACTGACCATATTTAAAGACAAAAGACTCTTCAAGTACAATGCGGTTTTCTGGAACCCTATCTTTTGATCGCAGGGAATCATTTTGAACAACTAGAGAACTAACCTCATCAAGAGACAGTTTTCTTATTTTTAGATTATCAATAAAATCAAGTTGCTCAAACGAGGAATTTACACCCCTTATAGACAAGGCAAATAGATATCGTACAATAGCGGCATGGCAAAGCGAAAATTCAAACTCACAGAAGCGGAACGGCAGGAACTGCTAGGGGCATATCGAGTATGTAAGGATGCGGCGACACGTACGCG
>Ga0210377_10001187_pt1 | contig 23938 bp, 17 predicted proteins | sample PLM4_65_b1redo_FD_155480 | JGI IMG/M metagenome (GOLD analysis project Ga0210377, IMG submission 155480) | Groundwater sediment microbial communities from an aquifer in East River, Colorado, USA - PLM4_65_b1 redo | ecosystem: Environmental > Terrestrial > Soil > Riparian zone | place: USA: East...
GACGACGATCGGCCGAGCGCATCCTCGGCCTCGGACAGGTGGCCGGCCTTCCACAGCGCCAGGCCATGGAGGTACTGCACGTAGGCATCCTCGGGGCGGCCCGCCGCGGCGATTTGCAGCCGCGCGCCGGCGGTCTCGTAGTCACGTGTGTCGTACGATGCGAGGCCCTCCTGCCACGCGGTTCTCGTCTCCGCCGCGGTCGGCGGGATCTCGGGGAGGTTCGACCCGGAATCCGGCAGCGCCGTCTCCGGCGTGGTGGCCATGGGCGTGCCGCCGAGGCCGCCTGCCCCGACGAGGCCCGACGGCGTGCCGAGGGTCGTCGACGCCGGGACCGCGACGGGACTCGTCGGAGTGCCGGTGCCGGTCGCGGTGGTGCGCGTGGAGGACGGCTTGTCGGCGCAGGCTGCAAGAAGGGCGGTCAGCGCGAGGCCGCCCGCGAGGGCCGTCCGGGTCCGCTGGCGATGGGTGGTCGTGATGTGGCTCATGGCTCTCTCCTCGCCCGGGGGAGAACCCTTCTCGGGTGGCCGGGCTGCGGGGCGGTAGAGCGATCGCCGTGCCATGTCGCCGCATTCGGCCAATGCCTTGGCGCGCAAGGGGTTTCGCAGATGACCGTGACGCGCAACACGGGCGCTCCCGTGTCCCGCGGTCACGCTCCGTGTGCCGCCTGACACGCCGCGCGGGGACGACGGCGCGACGCCGGCGGGGTGGCGCCCCGCTCAGCGGTCGGGCGGTTTTTCGATTCCCAGGGCGCTGAGCTTCTTGTAGAGGTGGCTGCGCTCGAGCCCAAGATCGCGGGCCGCCTTCGCCATGCGCCAGCCGGTGCGCTCGAGCACGGCGATGATGAGGGCGCGCTCATGGCGTTCCATCTCGGCGGCGAGATCGAACGCGCCCGGCGGCGCCACGGCCGACGACTCCGCGGCGAGCGACCCCGCCGCGGCAAGAAACCCCAGGTGCGCGGCCTCGATCGTCTCCCCCGGCGCCAGGATGGCGACGCGCTCCATGGCGTTGCGCAGCTCGCGCACGTTCCCGGGCCACGGGTGCGCCGCGAGGGCCGCGAGCGCACCGGGTGCGAGACACTTCGGGCGCACCCGGTTGCGGCGGCAGGCGGCCTCGAGGAACTGCGCCGCGAGGACGGGGATGTCGGCGCCCCGATCGCGCAGCGCCGGGACGCGGATCGGCACGACGAGGAGGCGGTAATAAAGGTCCTCGCGGAAGCGGCCGGCGCGCACCTCGGTCTCGAGGTCGCGGTTGGTGGCGGCGACCACCCGGACATTCACCCGTTCGGCGCCGCGCCCGCCGACCCGCTCGACCTCGCCGTTCTCCAGGGCGCGCAGCATCTTGGGTTGCAGGGCCGGCGGCACTTCGCCTATCTCGTCGAGAAACAGCGTGCCGCCGTCGGCCTCCTGGAACTTGCCGCGGCGCGCGTCGGTGGCGCCGGTGAAGGCGCCGCGGGCGTGGCCGAACAGCTCGCTCTCGAACAGCGTCGCCGGGATGGCGGCGCAATTGACCGTCACCATCGGCCGGGCGCGGCGGGCGCTTCCCTCGTGCAGAGCGCGCGCCACCAGCTCCTTGCCGGTGCCGTTCTCGCCGATGATCAGGACCCCGGCGTCGGTCGGCGCGACGCGCCGGATGGTGTCGCGCAGCGCCTCCATCGGCGGCGACGCCCCCAGCAGGCGCCCGCCGACGCCGGCCTCTTCCTCGAGGCGGCGATTCTCCTGCGTCAGCCGTTCGAGACGCAGGGCATTCGCGACCGCCACCAGGATGCGCTCGGACGACGGCGGCTTCTCGATGAAGTCGACGGCGCCGAGACGCACGGCGCGCACCGCCTTCTCGATGCTGCCGTGGGCGGTCAGGACGATCACCGGGAGTCGCCGGTCGCGCCCGGCGAGGCGCTCGAGGAGCGCCAGGCCGTCCATGACCGGCATTTGAAGATCCAATAGCAGGAGATCGATGTCTCCCGTCTCGATGCGCGCCAGGGCGCGGGCGCCATCCTCGGCCTCCTCGGTTGCGTATCCTTCGAGGCCGAGGGCTCGGGCGAGGGTGGCGCGGATGTTCTTCTCGTCGTCGGCGATCAGTATGGTCGGCATGCCGTCATCCCTCCGCGCCGCCGGCGGCCCCGCCCGGGGTGCCGCCCCCCGTGGCGTCGACGGGGAGTCGCAGGGCGATCTCGGCCCCGCCGCCGGCGGCGTTGCGCGCCGTCACGAGGCCGTCGTGCTCGGTCACGATGCGGTGCACGATGGCCATGCCGAGTCCCGTCCCGCCGCGCTCGCCGCGCGTGGTGAAGTATGGCTCGAACACCCGTCGCAGCGCCTCGGGCGACAGACCGGGACCGTTGTCGCGCACGACGATCTCCTCGAACGCGGCCGTCGCGGCCAGAGCGATCGTGATGCGGCGGCGCGTGCCGCCGCGCCCCGGCGCGCCGCTTCGCTCCGACGTCCCCCCCGCGGGCGCCAGGGCGTCGGCGGCGTTGGCGATGATGTTCTTGAGGGCCCGGCCGACCTGATCGGCGTCGGCGACGACCTGATGCCGGGCGCCGCCGTCGTCGATCTGCACCTCGACCTGCGCCTCGGCGAGGCGCGGCGCCAGGACCGCCAACGCCTGGTCGACAAGGGCGCGCAGGTCGCAGGGGGCGAGCACCGGCGCGGGCAGGCGCGCGAAGCGCGAGAACTCGTCCACCAGCCGGCGCAGGCTCTCGACCTCCTCGAGGATGGTCGCGGTCTCGACCGCGAGCGACCGGTCGAAGTCGGCGGGGGCGCGCGCGCGCGTGCGGCGCAGGTTCTCGACCGCCAGGCCGATCGGCGACAGGGCATTGCGCACCTCGTGGGCGACGCGCCGCGCCACCTCCTGCCAGGCGGCGACCCGCTCGGCGGCGAGCCTCTGCCTTTCGCTCTCGGTGAGCCCCTCGACCATGCGGTCGAAGGCGCGGGTGAGGCCGCGCACGTCGTCGGGATCGCGCGCCGGCGTGAAGGGCGCCGCCTTGCGGGCGGCCATCGGCACGCCGTCGGCGCCCATCGCCTCGGCGCGCGCCGCCAGCTTCCGGATGGGGCGCGCGATCCCGGCCGCGAGCAGCGCGCCGATGGCGAGCGCGCTCGCCAGGGCGAGCGGCGACACCCCGCCGAACGCCGCCAGCAGATCGTGGCGCACGCGCGCCGCATCGGCGGCGGGCGCCGCCACCCGCACCGACCAGCCGCCGGGCGCCAGCGGGATGTCGGCGGTGACGACCGCCCCCTCCGGCTCGCCCGTACCGGCGGCGGCGACGCCGTCCGGGCCGATGAGCGCCGCCGGACCGCCGGTGAACGCCGCCACCTCGGCCAGGAACGGAGGGCCGAAAGCGGCGACGCCGAGGACGATGTAGGTCGCCCCCGCCAGGGTCACCGTGGCGCGCGACACCAGTCCGCGATCGCTACGAGCGGCCGGGCGCGCCGGGATGGTGTCATCGTCGACAGCCAGGGGCGGCGCCTGGTCGGCCGGCGGCTCCACCCCGGGCGGCTCCGTGGCGGCCGGATCCACGGGGGGCGGCTCCATCGGGGGCGGCTCCATCGGTGTCATGGGAAGTGCCGCCAGGACGATGCCGCCATCCCCGAGCCCGTCCGGGTCGATGTCGAGCGGGGGCGCGGCGCCGGCCGCCGAGGTCGCCAGCAGCGCCCCGTCCGCGCCCCGGATCTCGAAGAGGTCCAGGGCGTGCCGCTCCGCCAGCCGGCGGGCCAGCGCGCGGGCGGCGGAGGCCGGGCCTTCTTCAAGCGGCGCCGCCGCCCGGCGGTCGCCGGCGAGGTCGGCGGCGGCGCGCGCCACGCGCTCGCGCAGGCCGCTCTGCTCGCGGCCGACGAGCAGCGCCGCCTGGCGCTTCGCCCGCTCGAGCTGTCCGGCCGCGTCGGCCGCCGCGCGCCGCTCCGCCTGCAGGAGCAGGAGGCCGGCCACCACGGCGAGCGGCACGAGCGCCGCGAAGGTCATCGCCAGGACCAGCCGGAGGCGCAGGCTCATGACGGCACGAAGTCGAAGTAGGTGAAGACCTGGCGGCGGTGGATGGCCGCGAAGAAGACGCGCGCGTGGGTGACGATGGTCACTTCGCGCGGCAGGTAGACGCCGGGCGCGACCCGCCCCGCCTCGAGCCCCACCTCGAGCGACCGCACCCGCGACAGTCCCAGGAACAGCGACACCGGCCGCAGGGTTGTGGCGCGCGCCCGGACCAGGTGCAGACCGTCGACCGTGAGCCAGAGGCTCCCCGACATCGCCTGCGTGAGCCGCGCCGCGATGCTGCCGCCGCCGGCCACAGGGTCGGGCTCGAAGTCGAGACGGTGCGCCGGGATGCCGTCGACGTCCTCGAGCCCGATGTAGCGGTAGTCCGCCAGGCGCAGCAGCGTGCTGAGCGAGTAGCCGCTCTCCATGTCCTGCTCGTCCCTGCCGGCGGAGAGCGTCCGGTAGTGGCGCGTGAAGCGGGCGGCGCCGCGGTGCTCCTCGACCTCGCGCCCGCTCGGTGGGCGCCCGTCGATGACCAGCAGCCGCTCGTCGAAGCCGTTGCCGGCGGTCGGTGTGACCTCGAACTCGATCAGGCTCGCCTGTTCGACCACCCCGTCGTGGGCCAGGCGCTCCGAGCGCGCGGTGCGCCGGAAGCGGTAGCCGGCCCACGCCGCCGCGTCGGCCTGCTGGACGCGCTGCGCCGCGCGGATGAGCGCCCGCGGGTCCTCGGCGGACGGCGGCGGCGCGGGCGCGGGCGGCGTGGCGACGGCGCCCGCCGCGCCGGGCGCCGTCGTGCCGACACCCGTCGTCGGCGCGCCGGCCAGGATGGCGGCTACCGACAGGGCGAGAACCACAGACGTCGCGCCACGCATGGCCGACCATCTTGCCACGATCGGGGCGCGGTGTGCCGCCGCAGCACGGCGCGCCGCGCCATCCCCGCGGTGGCGATCAGCGATCGCGGGCGCCCGACCCGACGCGACCGTACCTTTCCGCCAACGCTCGCGACCGCCATCGCCCGCCGCTTCGTCGCCCGCGACCGGCGCCGGTCGTCGCACCGGGAGGATGTCATCCGCCCACGGGGGAGCAACAAACCCGTCGCGACCCTGGAGTCGATCATGCCCGCCACGACCGCCCGACGCCGCTTCGCCCTGTTGCCGGATTACATGCTCTTCATCCTGGGTCTCGGGGCGATCATGCTGGCGCTGGCCGCCGCCTTCGCCCGGGCCGGGCCCGACGAACCGCCCGACGACGATGACACCCCACCATGCGAATCGCCCGCGTCGCCTCCCGAGGTGTTCTATGCCTGCCTTCGTACCGGCACGGTGCGCGAGCGGGTCGCGGCCGCGACCCTCATCGCCGACGAGCTGCCGATCTTCTATGCGTCAACCGACCAGGAACTCTCCGAGACGGAGGATGTCATCGACGGGCTGCTTGTCCTGGTGCGCCGGGAGCCCGACGACTGGGTGAGCCGCACCCTGCTCGAAGAGCTCCACTGGGTGCAGGGCGAGCCGCTGGACCGGCTCTTTCGGGAGGTTCTCAGGGAGGGGTCGATCAACCTGGTCGCGGTGGCGCTGCAACGCCTGACCTTCACCCGCGACCCGCTGGCGGTCGAGGCGCTCGACGATCTGTGGGAGCGTGACCTGCCGGCCTGGATCCGCCCGCCACTCATCGCAGCACTCGCGGAGCAGGGTTCGGCGGTCCACATCGACGACTTCATCCGCCTGACGCGCGACGGCGACGATGAGACCCGCAGGGCGGCCATCTCGGCCCTCGGCCTGCTCGGTCGGGAGGAGGGGCGCCCGGCGCTGCTGCGGGCGGCGCGCGCCGGCCGGCCCGGCGACCGCGCCGTGGCGCTGATGTCGCTGGCCGACCTGCCGTTCTCGGACGAGACGCTGGGCGAGGCGCTGCGTGCCAGCCGGGCCGGACCACCGGCGGCGCGGGAAGCGGCGTTCATGGTCCTCGAACGGCTCGCCCACCCCGATGCCGACGCCCGCCTCATCGCCGCCCTCGAAGAACCGCTCCCGGACCGCCTGCGCGCGGTGGCCGGCAACGGGCTCGTCGAATCGCCGCACCCCGATGCCACGGCGGCGCTGGTGCGGCTGCTGCACGCGCCGCCGTCCGACGCCGGGTCCTGCCTGGCGCTGGCCACGGCTCGGGTCCTCTACAACCGTGACGATCCGGATGCCGTGCCCGGCCTTCTCGATCTCGACATGCCCTCGAATCGCGCTCCCTATCCGACGATCCCCCAGCTCATCGCCTATCTGTCGCGCGATCGCACGCGCGCCACGACCGGACGGATGCCCGTGACGACGTGCGGGGCGGACGGCACGGCGTCGCTCGACCCGGGCGATGTCGACGCGGAGGAGGCCCGGCCGTTCCGGATCGCCCCGCCACCGCCGCTTCTGACCATCCGCTGCTGGGAAGGCCCGGACCTGCCCGGTGACCCTCATGAATGGCTCCGGGTCCCGGCCGGGACGCCGGCGCGCATCGCCGGCCATTTCGAGCGCCCGGCGGAGAGCTGGGTGGAGATCGACACCCCCGACGCCGACTGCTGGGTCCCCCTCGCCCAGGTCGCGAAGGGCATCGCCGGGGTCCAAGGAGGCACCAGGGATGCCCGACCCCGCTTCGAACTCGATGTGAGACCGGAGGATCTCGAGACGCTCCCTGCGGCACGGCTGCTGGAGGCCGGGTTTCTGGAGGTTTTCGACCCGGGTGACGAGGTTTCGGGCGTCGCGCTGACGGCCGACCCGTCGGTCCCGGAGCAGGCCGCCCTGCTTCGCGCCCTGCTGGGGGCGCTGCCGGAGGACCCGGAGTACCCCTTGCGGGTGGGGGTCGAGACACTCCTCGAATCGGCCCATTCCATTGACGGAAGTCCCCGTGTGCCATAGATTGAAGCTCCGATCTGTCAGGGCTCCGTCGCGGCGTGGAAGGGTGGAGGCTCATGCCATTCAAGGTGTCGCTCGCCTACATCGACCCGGTGTCGGGATCCATCCTGATCCAGGCGATCGCGGCGGCCATGGTGGGCACGGTGGCTTTCTTCCGCAAGTCGATCTGGAGCGTGATCAGGCGCTTCTCGGGCAGCGCACCGCCCGGGCCGCCGACGCCGCCCGCCGACAAGGACCACGAGGGGAGCTGACCCCATCATGGACCCCGAGCCCGGCGCCTCCAGGGATGCCGGCTCCTTCCGCGACCCCTCCGGCTTCGTGTTCCGTCACGATGGCCGTATGTTCCGCGCCATCGACGCGAAGTGCGCCGCGATCCTCGACAACCTTGCTTCGACCGGCGCGCTGAAGCGGCTGGTGGCCGATGGGCTGGTCGTCGAGACTTCGATCCTCGAACCGTCGCCGGTCGTCGAAGACCTGACGGCCGCCCATCCCGGCTGGTCGCGGTTCCTCGAACACGCGCTGATCGATCCGATCACCTATCCCTACTGCTGGACCGTGTCGATGCTGGCGGACGCCGGCATCCGCACCGTCGATCTGCAGCTGCGCCTGCTCGAGACCGGGCACTCGCTGAAGGACGCGACGGCCTACAACATCCAGTTCGTCCGCGGCCGGCCGGTGTTCATCGATCTGTCGTCGATCGAGAAGCCGGCGCGCCTCGATATCTGGGTGGCCCTCGGACAGTTCCAGCAGATGTTCACCTTCCCGCTCATGCTGGTGAACGATCGCGGCTGGGACTTGCGCTCCTACTTCCTGGCCAGCCTGGGGGGGCGGTCGGTCGAGCAGGTGGGACGGTCGTTCACCCGGCTGCAGCGCCTGCGCCCCGGGCGGCTCCTCGACCTGACGCTGCCGCTGTGGCTGAACCGGCGCGGCGACTCGGGCAAGGGGGGCGGGCGCGAGATGCTGATGCGCCCCAACGCCGACCGCGGCCCGCAGGCGATCAACCTGCGCCGGCTGCGCGGCAAGATCGCCCGCCTCGCCGCGCGCTACGACCCGGGCGGCGCATGGCACGACTACACCCGCACCTGCACCTACGCCGGCGGCGCCGACGACGCAAAAAAGGACCTGGTGCGCCAGATGCTCGCGGCGGCGCGGCCGAAGCGCGTGCTCGACCTGGGCTGCAACACCGGCGACTACTCGTTCCTGGCCGCCGAGACCGGGGCGTCGGTGATCGCGGCCGACGGCGATCACGACGCGGTCGAGATGCTGTACCGGCGCCTGCGCGGCAAGCCGGCCGACATCGCGCCGATGGTGGTCGACATCGGCAACCCGAGCCCGGCGATCGGGTTCATGAACCGCGAGCGGGCCTCGTTCCACGATCGCGTCCGCGCCGACGCCCTCCTGGCCCTGGCGCTCATCCACCATCTGCACGTGTCGGGCAACCTGCCGCTGACGGCGATCCGCGACCTGTTCTGCGCCCTGACGCGCGACGCCCTGATCCTCGAGTTCGTGCCGCCGGACGACCCGCAGTTCCGGCGCCTCACCCGCTTCCGCCTCGACGACTATCCCGACATGAACCTGCCGCGCTGCCTCGAGGTGTTCGGGCAACGGTTCGACCTGGTGCGCCAGGCCCCCGTTCCCGGGACGTCGCGCACGCTCCTTCACATGCGTTCGAGATCCGCGACATGAACGGCGCGCCGGGGGACTCGACGCTTCCCCGCCGGCTCCTGCCGGCCCTGACCGTCGCGTTCCTGCTCTTCGCGCCGCAGTTCGCCGCTCTCGAGGCGCCGCGCAACCGCTACTTCCTGTTCTGGGGCGTCCTGGACACCCTGAGCCTGTGCCTCGCCGTGCTGCTGCTGGCGGCTGCCGGTCTGCTCGTGGGCGGGCTCATCGATCGCCGGGGCGGCCCGGCGCTGCGCGCCATCAGGGACCAGCTGTTCGCTCTCCTGTTCCTGCTGGCGGTCGCGGTGAACCTCCCCCGCATCGCGCGCGCGCCGTTCCTGCTGGAGATTCTCCACCCGCATCGTGACGCCGCCATCGTCGTGCTGGAGAGCCTGCTCGCCCTCCTGGCCGGCCTGTGGTTCTGGCTTCTGCTCTTCCGGCGACGGCTCCTGCACCGGGCGGCGCGGACCGCCAGCCTCATCCTGTCGCCGCTCGTGCCGATCCTGATGATCCAGACGTTGTGCTTCGAGAGCTACGTGGTGCGCCAGGATTCGATCCCCGCGGCCGCCGCCGACACACCGGCGGGGGGAACGCCGATCGTCCTGATCGTGTTCGATGAGTGGTCGTACGATCGCAGCGTCACGGGTGGCGACTTTCTGGCCGACCTGCCGGCGCTGCGCGCCCTGCGCGCCGAGTCGTTCTTCTTCGCGCGGGCGGCGTCGCCGGCCACGACGACCCACCTCGCCCTGCCGCTGCTCCTGTTTCAGACCGACGATTACCGCTCGCTGCCGGGCGTGATGTACAGCTCGCGCGATTTCCCCGGGGCGCTCGGGTGGCGCGAGGAGATCATCGCACCGGCCGCCGGACCGGGGCGCGCCCCCGAATCCCTGTTCGCGTCGCCCCGGCGCGCCGGGTACCAGGCCTGCCTGCTCGGCTTCTACCTGCCCTACCGCCACATCCTCGGCGACCAAGTCGACATGGTGCGCACTTTCTCCGACTACCCGCGCGGCGACGGATTCACGGAGCGGCTGCTACTGAACGTCGCCCAGACGCCGCAGTACTGGCGCCTGCCGGGTATCAGCACGCTCTGGAAGCAGGCCTATGCGCGGGTCTTCAGCCGGCACTGGCTGCGCCTGAACGATCGCCTGCTGGCCGATTTCGAGATGCTCGCCGGCCGCGTCGCGCCGCGTACGTTCATCTTCCTGCATTATCCGGTGCCGCACGCGCCGTTCATCTACGACGCCGGTGGCGCCTACCGCGGCCCGTTCGCGGTTCACAGCACCGCGACCGAGGACATCGATGCCGACATCATGAACGGCTCGCCGGAGGATTATCACCAGAGCCTGGGGCATCTCGACCGGGTGGTGGCCCGCATCGTCGCCCGGCTGCGCGCGGCCGGCCGCTACGACGACGCGCTCGTCATCATGACCTCCGACCACGCCTGGCGGAACGACCCCGCGATTCGCCACGAGGACCACGCGCGCGTGCGCCACGTGCCTCTTCTCGTGAAGGCGCCCGGTCAGAGGTCGCCACGCACCGTCGAGGATCCGGTCGCGCTGACCCGGATCGCGCCGCTCCTGGAGGCCGCCGAGCACGGCGATCTGAACGAGGCCGCGGCCGCGCGTCTTATCGACACCATCGCCCGCCGCGGAGCGAATTAGAGAGGAGGTCCGCCCTGCCGCCGGCGCGCCCACGTCCCGCTCCCTTCAGGGCCGTCGCGACGCTGCTCGTCGCCGGCGCCGTGGCGCCGCCGTCCGCGTGGCGCGTCGAGTTCGCGGCCGGTGCTCTGCCGTTGAATCCCCATTCGAACTTGGAGATGTCGGTGACCAGCCGGGGCGTCAGCGGCACCCGGTTCGGTCGCGAGCGCTTCTCGATCCCGGCCCGCGCCATTCTCCGGGTGGCCTACGACACCGCGCGCTACCGGCCGGTGACCGGCTGGGTCGGCGGGAGCGCTTCGGCCCTCTCCTCGATGGGCTCGGCGAGCGGCGCCGGTTTCGTCCTGATCCCGCTGCTGGCCGTCATGGTCGTCGGGGCGTTCTTCCTGATGCCCGTGCGGACGACGCACCATTACGTGCAGATCCACTGGCTGGATCGCGGCGAGCCGCGCGACGTCGTCGTGCAGGTCGACGGCGACGATCGGCTGGAGATCCTCAACGCTCTCGCGGAGGTCCAGGGCCGCCCCTGGGACGATTTGCCGGAGATGCGGCGTCACATCGCGCGCCGTCTCGAGGCCGGCGAAGGGGATCGATTCGACATCGATGTCGCCCGCGACGCCCGTTTTCCCGGCGGCCGCCTCGATGCGGGTGCCTACCGGGTCGTGGCCCTGGCGTCAACGCAAGGAACGGCCGACATCCTCTTCTTCCCGCGCGGCCACGAGATCGATGGCGGCGGGACGGGCGACGGCGCGTCGGACCCCGCGCGCATCGTGGCGCAGACGGTCGCCGCCATCGAGCCGGGTTCGGGCGCCGCCGGTCCGGCGCCCACGGCCATGTTCGCCGGGACCTGGGGGGACGTTCTCGATGCGCTGCGAGCCCCGGCGGCGACCTACCGCCTGGCGCGGGTCCCGGTCGCCGGGACCGTCGGCGCGGCACCCCGCTCAGGGCCTCCGGGCCGCACCTTCGCCGCCGGCGGCGGGATTCACCTGGCGGCGCTGCTGGTGCCGCACGGGGGCGAAACCTGCCTTAGGTTGCCGGCCATCAAGCACACGTTCGCGATGTCGTCCGGGCTCCTGTACCTGTGCCGCAACCGGATCGTGTTCGAACCGATGCAGACGACGGCGCCGTTCGGGGCCGGGCACGAACCGCTGGCGTTCCGCCGCTCGGATGTGACCTCCATCGACCCGGGCCGTCGCCTCGGCGCCGTCACACTCAGGGTGGAGGGCCCCGGCGATACCGTGGTCTTCCTGCCGGTCTTCGAGGGCACCGCCAATCCCGACGGCCCATCGTGGAAGGACCGCGAGCAGGTGGCCGACCAGTTCTTCTCCTGGGTGGCGCGCTGCTGGCGTGACTTCCCCGCCTGCGAGGCCGGCCTGCATGAAGGCGGCGGGGGCGACGACGGGGCGCCTTGACGGTCGCCGGCCGGCGCGCCTAACCTCGCGTTCCGGCCTCACTTTCGGCCCGACTGTCCAGGAGACGCGCCATGCCCGACCGCCGTATCACCCGCCGCTCGATGATCACCGCCTCGGCCGCCGCCCTCGGGCTGCCGGCCATCGCCGCCGCGGCCGCCGCGGCCACGGCGAAGCCCGGCGCGAAAGAACCGCGGCGCCCGGCCGCCGCCCTGATGCGTGCCGCGGTCATCGAGCGCGGCGGCGCGCCGGTCGGCGACCACGTGCGGCTCGTGACCGACTGGCCGAGGCCGGTCCCGGGCCGCGGCGAGGTGCTGGTGCGCACGCGCGCCGCCGCCCTCAACCACCTCGACATCTGGATCGCCATGGAGCCGGCGCGCGTCCCGTGGATCAGCGGCGCGGACGCCTGCGGCGCGGTCGAAGCGGTGGGCGAGGGTGTCGACGAAGCCTGGATCGGCAGGACGATCATCGTCAACGCCGCCCTGCCGATCGTCGAACCGCCCCGTCCCGGCGGCCGTCCGTCGCGCCCGCCGCAGATCAACCTGCTCGGGTCGGAGGCCCAGGGGACGATGGCCCAGTGGTTCGCCGCCCCCGCCGACAACCTGCTCGAGGTGGGCGACACCGACCCGATCGCCGCGGCGGCGTTCGCGCTGACCCACCTGACCGCCTGGCGGATGATCGTGTCGCGCGCGCGGGCGACCCCCGACCAGACGGCGCTGGTCACCGGCATCGGCGGCGGAGTGGCACTCGCCGCTCTCGGTATCTTGAAGACCATCGGTTGCGCTACCATCGTCACCAGCCGGCAGAAGGAGAAGATCGACCGCGCTCGCGCCCTCGGCGCCGACCACGGCCTGATCGACGAGGGCCAGGACTGGTCGAAGCAGGCGCGCGCTGTCACCTCCGGGCGCGGCGTCGATCTGGTCATCGACTCGGTCGGCGCGCCGCTGCACGAGCGCTGCCTGAAGTCGCTCGCGCACGGCGGCACGCTGGTCACCTGCGGCGCCTCGGCGGGCGCGGAGGCGAAGACCGACCTGGCGACGATCTTCTGGAGCCAGCTCAGCGTCCTCGGGTCGTCGATGGGGAACATGGACGAGATGCGCGCGGTGACGGCGCTGTTCAGAAGCGGCGCCCTGAAGCCGGTCGTCGACTCCGTGCACGAGCCGGCCGATGCCGGCAAGGCCTACGCCCGCCTCGATTCGGGACAGCAATTCGGCAAGGTCGTCGTGCGCTGGGACGCCTGAGGGGCGCATGCGATACATCTTCAACCCGCACCTCGAATTCGCGCCCGCCGCCCCGCCCGGCGCGCCGGCATCCGGGACCGATGCGGTGCTCGCCTTCCACCGCTCGCTCCCCGGCTACGCGCCGACACCGGTGCATTCGCTGCCGGGGCTGGCGGCCGATCTCGGCCTCGGTCATATCTTCCTGAAGGACGAGTCGCGGCGCTTCGGGCTGCGCGCCTTCAAGGCGCTCGGGGCGTCGTGGGCGCTGCGCTCGGTGGTCGAGGTCCGCCGCGCCGCCGGCCTTTCGCCGCCGGCGACGGTGGCGACCGCGACCGACGGCAATCACGGCCGCGCCCTGGCGTGGGCGGCGCGCCACCTCGGCCTCGAGGCGGTGGTCTTCATCCCGGCGCATGCCGCGGCGTCACGGGTCGAGGCGATCCGCGGCGAGGGGGCGCGGGTGGTCCTCGTCGACGGGTCCTACGACGACGCCGTCGCCCGCTGCGCCGCCGAGGCCGCGGCGGGCGGCTGGCAGGTGATCGCCGACACCGGCTACGCGGGGTATCTCGACGTGCCGCGCAGCGTGGCGGCGGGGTACGCCACGCTCTTTCTCGAGACCGAGGCCGAGCGCCTCGCGCGCGGCTGGCCGGCGCCCGATCTCGTCGTCGTGCAGGGCGGGGTGGGGGCGCTCGCGGCGGCCGCGGTCGCGCACGCCGGCATGGGTCGGCCGCAGCCGCTCGTCGCCGTCGTCGAGCCCGACGCGGCCGATTGCCTGCTGGAGTCGATCGCCTCGCCCGGCGGCCGGCCGAGTGCCACGCGCGGCCGGCAGGATTCGATCATGGCCGGGCTCAACTGCGGACTGCCGTCACTGGCCGCCTGGCCGGTGCTGCGGCGCGGCGTCGATCTCTTTCTGAGCGTCCTTGACCGCCACGCCGAGGAGGCGGTGCAAAGGCTGTGGCGGCCGGCCGCCGGCGACCCGCGCATCGAGGCGGGCGAGTCGGGCGCGGCCGGTCTCGCGGGCCTTCTGGCGCTGTGCCGCGAGCCGGCCCTGCGCGGGGCGCATGACCGGCTGCGCCTGGGGCGCCGGACCGTGGCATTGTTGATTAACACCGAGGGGGCGACCGATCCCGCGGGCTTCCGCCGCATCACGGGCGAGGCACCGCCCGACTGATCGACGGTCGCCGCCATCCACGGCCGGCGGCGCGCCTCAGGCGCGCTTGCCGCGGACGTCCTCTTTGATCCTCTGGATGTGCCCGCGCCCGAGTCCCTTCACCTCGCACCCGAGCTCGAAGTAGCGATGGATCGTCGGGTCGTCGAGTATGCCGAAGCAGTCGATGATCGCCGCCGGCCGCCCGGTCATCTTGAGCACGTCGTCGGGCGGCAGGTTGAGATACTGCTGGTGCCGCACCGCCATGATGACGGCATCAGCCCCCTTGACGGCGACGCCGAGATCCTGGTCTATGCGGAGAGCCTTGAGGCCGTCCTGGTTGCGGAAGAAGCGCGACCACGAGTAGCCGGTGCGCGGATAGGTCTCCTGCTCCTCGAACTCCCACCAGTGCTGGACGTACGGATCGTGCACGGCCATGTCGCCGCCCATCTCGGCCAGCTTGCGGACGATCAGCTCCGAGCCGGAGTAGCGCGTGTCGCCGACGTCCTCGCGGTACGCGGCCCCCAGCAGCACGAGGCGCGACCCCGCGACCACCTTGCCCATGTTGCGCAGGGCGTCGCGGGTCAGCTCGGCGACGTGCAGCGCGCGCGTGTCGTTGATGTTGATCGCGGCCGGCGTGATCTTGAACAGATCCTCCTCGAACCCCATCAGATGGCGGTAGGCCCAGATGCCGAGGCCGCCGTCCTTCGGCAGGCAGTAACCGCCGATGCCGGGGCCGGGGAAGATGATGTTGCTGTGGGTCGGGCGCACCTTGATCGCCTTGATCACCTTGACGAGGTCGACGCCGTTCTTCTCGGAGAAGCGGCTCCATTCGTCGAGGAACGCCAGGATGGTGGCGCGGTACGAGTTCTCGACGATCTTGCAGGTCTCGCTCTCGAGCGGCCGGTCGAGCACCGTGAGCGGGAACTTCTCGACGTTGAGGACCTCGGAGAGGAAGGCGACGACACGGCGGCGGCTCTCGGCGTTGACGCCCGCGCAGACGCGCCAGAAATCGCGGATCGATCGGACGTAGTCGCGCCCCGGCATGACCCGCTCGTAGGAGTGCGCCAGAAGCGGCGGCGACGTCAGGCCGCGCTTCTCGAACTCCTTCTTGAGGATCGGGTAGGCGATGTACTCGGTCGTTCCCGGGGCCACGGTCGTCTCGATCAGCACGAGACACTCGGCCGGGATCAGACGGCCGATCGACACGAAGCTCTTCTCGAGCGCCTCCATGTCGGCGTGGCCGGTCTTGAGGTCGCCGAGACTCTCCTTGAGGTAGTCGCACTGCACGTCGACTACGACGACGTCGGCGAGGCGCAGGACGTCCTCGGTGTAGGTGCAGGCGAGCGTCTTCTTCTCGCGCACGCAGCGGCCGATCAGCACGTCGACCTCGGGGTCCTCCGACTTGACCGGCGAGACACCACGGTTCAGGAGCGGGATCTTCCAGTACGAGCGGCTGCTCGGGCGCTGCATGCCGATGACGAACTTGCCGGGCTTGCCGGTCGTCTTGCTGGTGCTGTCGGCGATGACGGCGGCCATGACGGCGCCGACGAACCCGACGCCGACCACCACGACGATCTCGCGCCCCCTGGCGCGCTCGGCGGCGGCCAGCGCCTCGAGGCGGGTGAACTCCTTCGCCCCCTCCTCGGGTGTCGGCAGCGGGAACTTCTCACCTTCCGGACTGATTGAGTACTCCATGACTCCTCCCGCCGGTGGGCGCACACACCTACCGGGCAGTTGCAGTTTTGGGGCCGACAATGAGTTGGCAGTTGAATCGGTTGATGCAGGAGGATCCTTCAAGCAAATCGTCCTTCCCAGGCGGGGATGACACGTATCCTTCGCACGCGCAGGCAAGTATCGGTTCCGGCGAAGTTTCGGGGAAATCCTTGTAGCTCGGGAAAAAGTGCACTACTTTCTGCGCCACTTCCCACGTGCGAACTCTGCACTCCACTCCTTCGTTTCCGCAGGAGTATGCGCTGTTTCCGGCGCAGAATATGGCAAACCCGGGATCGTTCTTGAACATTCCCACGCTGCACGCGATGTTCAAAAGGCCGAACTTGAGCCGGGGCGGGTAGCGTCTTGTCCCTTCCGCCTGCAGAGGAGAAACCTTATCTCCGTCTGCATTCCCCACCCCTTGATACTTTCCGTCGGAGTTCCAGATAAATGCACACCATCCTTCGGTGGGAGGGGGAAGGGAGGCTGCTTCGCGGAGTGCGCTCTCGTCCCAGGGGCGTCGCGTGACGCTCGCGTGGTTGATACAGCACGTTTCATCCTCGAACGGAATCGAAATCTCCTTCTCCGTTGCGGAGGACACGTAAGCCCGTTCCGTCGCCTGCATGAGGACGCAAAGCCCGAGCACAACTGCGATCTCCCATATGCGCATTGTCAATCACCTCTATCGTGAGGTCTTGATGTGAAGCCGGTCGGGCTACCTGCAGATGATGCATTCCGCTGGTGTCCCGGGGCACACTGCGCCGAAATCATGGCAGATGTTGTAGTCGCACCCGGGCGTTCCTTGAGTGCAGGTCGCTCCAGGGCCGTCGACCATCATCGGACGCCCCTCGAGCGACACGGTCGGCGCGGTGGTGCCGCGTTTGACTGAGGCGACGGGTTGCGCGAACGAGATCGGCATCGTATCGGGGAGGGTGACCCCGAACTGCGCGTAGAGTGAGCGAAGGACGTTCTTCCTTGTCTCCTCCCGTAGCTCGGGCGCGGAGAGGTGGCTCCAGATGTCCATCGTGTCGACCATGCCGACGTATTCGCCCGTCACGGGGTGAAACAGATTGAACCGCTGAAAGCCGGGCGCCAGCGGCGCGATCTCGACGACCTTCTTGCCGAGGTGCTTGCCCGTCGCGGGATCGAAGACGTCAAAGAGCTTCTTCTCCACCTTGACCTTGCCCGGCTCGGCGAGGGTGGGTGGTGCGGCGAAGCCGATCAACACGAGAATGACGAGAGTCGTACAGAGTGTGATGAGGGGCTTCATGTTCTGTTCTCCTTCTGAAAAGCGTCGAGTTACCGAATGGTGCGTTGCCACTGCCTCAAGATCGAGGTTGGCTGTACATGTAAAGCGTGCTGGCTTCATGCTAATAAGGGCTCTACACCCAAAAGCGATCAACGCCTGAGCGATCCTTCGGGGAGTCTCTAAGTGAAAGATGCATCGGCAGTTCGCTTATCCTCCGCGGGAGAGGTTTTGTCAATAGAGGTGTGTAAACGAATTCAGGCGGCAGCCTCCCGTTTCGACGTGATCAGACGGACTCCGTTCTCGTACTTCACACCCGCAGCGACCTGGGGGAGCAGCGCTGGATGATCCAGGCGCCGGAACGCCGACTCGGCGACCAGCAGCAGCTTCCAGATCAGCGTCGTGGCGTTCGCCACCTTCTTGTACCTTTTGGCTGCCGTCGTCCTCAGGCACACCGAGGCGAACCGCGACTCCACCGGGTTCGTCGTTCGCAGATGGTCCCAGTGCTCCTTCGGGAAGCGGTAGAAGGTCACCATCCGCTCCCTGTGCTTGCGCAGCGTCGCCACCGCCTTGGGATGCGCCTTGCCGTATCTCTGGGCAAACCGGTCCCGGAGGCGCTCACACTCCTCTCGGCTTTCCGCGTACGCGATCGCGCGCAGCAGCTCCTTGGCCTCCGGCTGCAGCCCCTCGGGCAACTGGGCCAACACGTTCACGACCTTGTGGTTCCAGCAGCGCTGCTCCTCGACCTCGGGAATGACCTCGGCCAGCACCGCCCAGATCCCCAGATGACCGTCGGCGACCAGCAGCCGCGGGATGCTGAGTCCACGCCGGCGCAGGTCGCGTAGCACCCGCGCCCACGACTCCTTGGACTCCCGATGCCCGCTCTCCAGCGCCAAGATGGGCCTTCCGCCCGTCTCGCAGGGCGCCGACGACCAGCAACGTGGCCTTGGCGTCCTCCAGGCCGGCTTTCACATAGATCCCATCGGCCCCTACGTACACAACCTCCAGACCCTCGAGTGATCGCTCCCGCCAGGCCTCATACTCGGCCGTCCACTTGCTCCGCAGCCGGTTGATCGAACTCGGCGACAGCGGTGCCGATGCGCGAGAAGGCCCCGTAGGGCCAGCCCGTGAAGGCAGAGCTCCGGCAACAGATCCGCCACCTCCTCTGTCCGCGGTTTGAAATATGTTGTCGGCGCCCCCCTGTCAACGGCCTGGCGGACCGGCAGGGGTAGCCCGCAACGATGCCGGGTGATAGATTTTCGCGTGGCCCCGACGGGCCTCGATGCGACTTCAACACGCTGCCATTGCGGTCTTTGGCCTCGCCTTCGCCGGTGGTCCGGGAGGGGTACTTGCGGCCGCGGCCGAGCCCGATGCTGCCCTGCCCGCCGCCACGCCGGCGGCCGCGGCGCCGGCGCGCGGGGGGGCCGGTCTCGCGCTCGATGGGTCCGATCTCCCCGACAGCCTGCGCTCCCCGTCGCCATCGACCCCCTGCTACCTTCTCCTGACCGCGGATCGGGCAACCCTTGAGAGTCCGTCGCTGTTAGACCCGCTCATCGAGGCGGCACGCGCCCGCGGCCTGCGCGTCGTGGTGCGGATCGCCGACGCCGAATGGCAGCCGATAAGCGCCTGGTTCGCCCGCGTGCAGGCGTTCGCCGCCGCCGTCGGCGCGCGCGCCGCCGCCTGGCAGATTCTCGGTCCGGAAGGGGCCGCGCTCGCGCCGCGCGAATACGCCTACGTGCTGAAGAACGCGCGCGTGGCGTTGCGCGCCGCCGGGGCGCAGGGCGATGTGCTGTCGCTTCCCCTTCCCGACGACTCCACCTGGATCGAGACGCTGTTCACCGAGGATGCCGGCCCCTACATCGACATTGTCGCCGCCGCCGACAGGAGATCCTTCGCCGCGGTCGCCGAGATCCGCGATCGGCTGCACCCGCGCGCGCCGATCTGGATCACCGACGCGCCGCTCGACGCCGGCCGCCCCGCGATCGCCGCCATCCGCGATTACCTCGAGACGACGGCGGCGGGGGGCGAGGTGATCCTGTTCGCCGCGCCGCCGGCCCCCGCGGCGCCACAGGCCCCCGCAGCGCCGCCGGTCCCTGTCGCGCCCACGGGCGAAGGGACGCCCGCGGAGGCCAACGCGTCCAGGCCGCCGGTGTCCCCGGCCGCCGAAAGGGCCACCGCCGCGCTGGTCTTCGTCCGGTCGCTCTTCCCGTCGGATCTGCGGCCTGCGGCCACCGGATCGCTGCCGTTCGAAGCGGCCGGCGCCGTCGAAGGGGGCGGCGCCGAGAGACCTGCGCCGGTCGCCATCGTGGCGCTGCCGTTCTTCGACGCCGAGACGCGCGACGGGCTGGTCGCGTACCGCCTGCGCCCCGCGCCCCCGGCCGGCGAACCCCCGCCAGCCGGCGAATCCCCACCGACGCCGGTGGCGATCCGGCTGACGCTGCGCTCGCACGTCGAGGCGCTCGACCTGATCGCGCCGTCGACCGGCCGGATTCGCCGGCTGGCGGAGGCCGCGCCTCCCGGGGCGGTGATCGAGCTGCCGGTGCGCGACGAGTATCTGCTGCTGCGCTACCGGGTGGGGGCCGCGACGCTTCCCGTGAAGGAGGCGACGAGCGTCGGCGCCATCGCCGAGCTGACCGCCGAGGAGATCATCGCCCGCGAGCGCGAGGTGCGCGGCATCCAGGACGCGCGCCTCGCTCATTACGAGGCCAAGGCGACGATCGCCATCCACTACCGGCTCGCGGCGCTGGGGGAGACGGTCGATCTCGTCACCGAGAATCGCCTGTTCGTGACGGACGGCCAGCAGGACTACCAGCAGACCGCCCTGTACGTCAACGGCTCGCTCTGGCGCGGCAAGAGCCCGCCGTATCTTCCGTACCTGCAGCCGGAGACGGTCACCGAGGTGCCGCTCAACATCCTGCTCGACGAGCGCTATCGCTACACGCTCGAAGGGCGCGAGAAGATCGACGGGCGCGAGTGCTACGTCCTCTCCTTCGAGCCGTCCGAAGAGACGACCGAGAGCCTGTACAAAGGCCGGGTCCACATCGACACGCGGCTGTTCACGCGGGTGCGCATGTCGGCGGTGCAGACGGTCGTCAAGGAGCCGCTGCGATCGAACGAGGTGGTCTACCGCTACGGACCGGTCGAGACCTCCGGAGGCGATGTCTGGCTGCCGCAGACGATCACCGGGCAATTGACCTTCGAGCTGCTCGGCTACTCGCTGGCGGTCGAACGCGCGGCGACCTACACCGACTACCGGACCAACGAGGAGGGCTTCGGGATCCGCCGCCAGACCGCCTACGACTCGGGGAAGCCGCTGTTCCGCGAGACCGATAGCGGGTTCTATCGTCTCGAGAAGGACGGCGGCGAAGAGTCGCTGCAACGGCTCGACGCGCCGCGCAACACCCTGCTGGTCATGGGCATTTCGGTCGGCGAGGACGGCGACCTGGGGTTCCCGTTCGCCGGCGTCAACTTCTTCGATTTCGATTTCCACGGCACCGGCACCCAGTTCAACCTCGCCTGGGCCGGCCCGTTCGCCGACATCTCGTGGAACCAGCCGCACCTGTTCGACACCCCCGTCGGGCGCCGTCCCTGGTCGCTGGCGCTGCAGGCCTCCCTCAACGCCCTCGAAACCGAGGACAAGAACGCCACCCTGTCGGGCACCGCCTCGGACGAACAGGTCGACATCCTGCGCGAGCTGGTCAGGGCGACGATGTCGATACCGGTCGGCGACTTCCTCCGTTTATCGGTCGAGACCCGCTGGATGTACCAGAACTTCGACCGCCAGGATGACACCAGCCCCTCGTTCGTCCTGCCGTCGACCGACGTCGAAGGCGTCGCCGGCGGGCGCCTCGAGTATTCGCGCCTGGGGTATCTCTTCGATGTCTGGGGCGAGTGGGGGCGGCGCAGCGAATGGACCCGGTGGGGCCTGCCGGGCCAGCGCTGGTCGGAGGACGACATCGACTTCACGCGCCTCGGCGCCGACGTGCGCAAATCGGTCTACTTCGGGATCTACAACAAGCTCAGCGTCGGGGTGAGCGGGTTCGAGGGGCGCAGCCTCGATCGCTTCTCGCGCTTCGAGCTGGGTGACTTCCGGGCGGCGCGGGTGCGCGGCTTCAACGGCTCGGGCATCCACTTCGACCGCGGTCTCGTGGCCGAGGCGGCGTGGAGCTTCCCGATCAGCCGCAGCCTGCGCGCCGACCTCGGCGTGCAGGAAGGCTTCGTCCACAGCGGCGACGACTTCGGCGACGGTTACGAGCGGGTCATCGGCAGCGGCCTCAGCCTCGAGTTCTCGGGGCCCTGGAGCACCTTCGTGACCGTGCGTGTCAGCGCCGCCCTGGCGTCGACCATCCCCGACAAGGGAGGCGGCGGCGACCTGCGTGTCGTCTTCTTCAAGACCTTCGACAAGTGGAGCCGCAAGGGCGGCAGCCATCGTCCGCCAGCCACCCCCATCACGCCGCCGGCCGGCGACGAGGATGCGCCGGCACCCGTGCCGCCACCGTAGTCGCCGGCCACCCCTCACCGCGCCCGAGTGAGACGGCGGAGGCAGCGAGTCGACGCGGACCCGCTCAGTCCGCCACGAACATCATCCGCAGCGCCGGCGCGCGGTCGGTGACGAACGCCTCGAAACGCTCGCGCAGGCCGCCGCTGATCAGGAACGACGCCCCCCAGGCGAGGCCCGCGATCATGACGCCGGCGCCCGCGATGTGCGTGGAGGACGAGACGAATCGGACGCTCTCTTCGCCGAGAAGGCCGAAGGTGTAGAAGAGGGTGTTCCAATCGTGATGGCCGCCGCCGACCAGCGGCAGCGCCAGATCGCGCGCGTCGGCCATGTAGACCGCGATGTTGATCAGGTTCTCGCCGATCCACCAGGCGCACACCGCCGCCGCGAACGGCTGCCGCTTCACCACGAGGAAGTAGACGACCAGCCCTGCGGGAACGGCCAGCTGCCCGAGCGCGCCGCCGAGGAAGTGCATGGTCTCGCCGAACGGCGTCAGGAACAGGTGCCCGGCCTCATGGAAGGCAAGGTTGACGAGGTCGAGCGGACAGCCGGTCGCCGCCCCCGAGCCGAGCCGGAGGGTCCAGTAGCCGAGAACCGCCAGGAACGCCGCGCGCAGCCAGGACACGATGGGACCTCCGGAGCAAACATAGATCCGCAGGTCGCATCGTCAAGGATGGCTGGTCCAGCCCGGCGCGGCGCCCGTCCTGCCGCGGTCCGCGCGCTCAGGCGGCGGGTCCGACGGGGCGCGCGGCGGGGACCGCCGGGCTGTGACCGCGAATCGTCCGCACGGCCAGGATGGCGAGCGTGCACCAGACCAGGGCGATCGCCGGGAAGACGTAGGCTGCGTGGCTGCCGCCGACCAGGACGAAGTACGCGGTCAGCACGGCCGCTGCGATCCACGCCGCCACGCGCAGCCGCTCTCGCCCCATCCAGAGCCACAGCAGCGGGGCGATCAGCATGACGCCATAGTGGTACAGGGTCCCCGGATAGACGAGGAGCGCGAGCGCCAGGGTCAGCCCGACAGCGAGATCGTCTTCGGCCTCGCGGAGGCGATGGATCAGGCCCGCCGTCGTGACCGCCAGCGAGCCGGCGATCGCCAGGAAGGTGAGACGGGGCACGAACAGGGCGCGGGGGTCGGGAGGCCCCGAGCCGGCTTCGCTGAAGAAGCGCAGGATCGTCGCCAGGAGCGACTGGTTCACGTCGGCGCTGAAGTATCTCCCCGGCATGCGCGCCACCATCTGCATGCGGAAGTAGCTCGCCACCATCTCCGGACCGAGGGCGACGGCCGCGAGGAGGAACAACCCCGCGGTCGCCGCCAGGGCCGCCGCCACCACGCGCCAGCGCCGCCGGACCAGCGGATGAAGCAACAGGATGGCGACCCAGGGCTTGACGGCCAGGCCGAGCGCCAGCCACACCCCGCCGCGGGCGCGGGAGCGGTCGCGCCAGTACAGTGCGAACGCCAGCAGGATCAGGAAGTTCGTCTGCGCCAGGTGCACCGTCGTCTGTGTCGGGCGCAGCGCCACCAGCAGCCCCGCCACCAGCACCAGATCGGTCCACCGATCGGAGGCCAGGACGTTGCGCCGGAGCAGCCACACCGCCGCGGCGAACGCCAGGCCGTGCAGCAGGTACCACAAGAGGCATCCCGTTGAGAGGTCGAATCCCCCGAACGGCCGCAGCAGCAGCATCGTGATCGGCGGATACGGAAAGCCGACGCCGACGACGGTGGCCGTGAACGCCGGCGTGTGCGGCGCACCGGCGTTCACCGTCTGGATGCTCTCGGGCAGGTAGGGGTTCAGGCCGAGGGCCGCCGCGCGACCCCAGAGCCAGAAGGCCTGAAAGTCCCATTCCTCGGGACTCGCCGCGTTGAGGCGCATGATGTTGAGCGCCCGGCCCGCGAAAACCGCGAGCATGGCGAAGCTGGCCCCGTCGGCGGCGGCGCGCGCGGGCAGCGCGAGTTCCAGGCGGCGCGAATGCCATAGCAGGAATGCCGGCGGCAGGACCAGGTAGAGCAGCGCGGGCCCCGCCCCCAGCCCGAGAGCAATGGTCGCCGCCGCCGCAAGCACGAACCCGGCGGCCCCCGCGAGCCACCATGACACGGCAGGGGTCATCCGCTCGCCCCCGCCGGCACCGGCGCGCGATGGCGGTAGAGGTACCGGGGCCAGGTCGTGCCGCTGTACCAACCGGGCAGCGAGCGCAGCGATTCGTAGCGGTTGCCCATGTCCTCGACGAGCTGGTAGTGCGGGGCGAGGAAGGCGAAGAGCTCCTCCTCCGGCAGCGGCCGATCGGCGATGATGAAGGCCTCCCCGGGCGGCCGCAGGACGTCCTTCAGGACTGCGCGCACGAGCGGATCCTCGGCGACGTTGTTCCCCGGGCCGCGCACCAGGTCGTGGAGCGGAACCCAGTGCACCGGGACCGGAAGGCGCACTTCTCCGGGTAGCTGGCCCACCCCCGGCATGTAGACGTTTCCGCCGAGGCCACGCACCTGCGCGACCAGGGCGTGGTAGTCCTGCCAGGCTCGGCGCGGCACCATGACGGAGCGGGGGTGGTAGAGG
>Ga0210377_10001188_pt1 | contig 23933 bp, 25 predicted proteins | sample PLM4_65_b1redo_FD_155480 | JGI IMG/M metagenome (GOLD analysis project Ga0210377, IMG submission 155480) | Groundwater sediment microbial communities from an aquifer in East River, Colorado, USA - PLM4_65_b1 redo | ecosystem: Environmental > Terrestrial > Soil > Riparian zone | place: USA: East...
GCAGGTGCTGATGAACCTGGTGGGCAATGCCGTCAAGTTCACCGAGCGGGGCGAGGTGGTGGTGCGGGTGACGCGCGCCCTCGGATGGGAGGGCGGGGTCGAGCTCGACTTCGCGGTCGTGGATACCGGCATCGGCATCGCCGCCGAGAAGCAGGAGAGGATCTTCGAGGCATTCACCCAGGCGGACGGCTCGACGACCCGCAAGTACGGCGGCACCGGGCTGGGCCTGACCATCTCGACCAAGCTGGTCGAGATGATGGGCGGCCGGCTGACCGTCGAGAGCGAGCCGGGGCGCGGCAGCGTCTTCCGCTTCCGGGTGCGGCTCGGCCTGCAGGCCGGGCACCAGCTCCTCCTGCCACCGGATGCGGCGATCAGCCTCGCGGGTGTGCGCGTCCTCATCATCGACGACAACCGCACCAACCAGTGGATCCTCGAGGAGATGCTCGACAACTGGGGGCTCCGGCCGACGGCGGTCGGCGGCGGGGCTGCTGGTCTCGTTGCGGCGGCCGAGGCGCGCCGCGCCGGCGACCCGTACCGCGTCATCCTGCTCGACGGCACCATGCCCGGCATGGACGGCTTCGAGACGGCGGCGCGGCTGCGGGCCGAGGGCCCCGAGGGGGGCGGCACGATCCTGCTGCTGACCTCGGCCGGCCGTCGCGGCGACGCGGCCCGCTGCCGCGAGTTGGGGATCGCCGGTTACATCACCAAGCCGGTCAACCAGTCCGACATGCTCGATGCCCTGATGACCGTCATGGGTGAGGGGCGCGACGCGTCGCCGCGCCAGCCGCTGATCACGCGGCACTCCATCCGCGAGGAGCGCCGCCGGTTGCGCATCCTCCTGGCGGAGGACAACGAGGTCAACCGCCGGGTCGCGGTCGGGCTCCTCGAGAAGCGCGGGTACGAAGTGCTGGTTGCGACCAACGGCCGCGAGGCTCTCGAGGTTCTCGATCGCGGGACCGTCGACGCGGTGCTGATGGACGTGCAGATGCCCGAGATGGGCGGTCTCGAGGCGACCGCGGTGATCCGCGCCAGCGAGCGGGCGCGCGGCGGCCACCTGCCGATCATCGCCATGACGGCGCACGCCATGAAGGGCGACCGCGAACGCTGCCTCGATGGCGGCATGGACGACTACGTCAGCAAGCCGGTGCGGCCGAGCGACCTGTACGCCGCCATCGAGCGGGCGGTGCCGCGCACCGTCGGCGCGCGCGACCCGGTCGCGGCCGCCGACACGACCGTGACCGCGGAGCCGGCCGGCGACGGGGGCGCGGCGGACGGCGAGGGGCCGGTCGTGGAGCGCGGCCGTCTCCTGGAGCGTCTCGATGGCGATGCCGCGCTGCTGGAGGAGATCATCCGCCTCTATCTGCAGACCTGCCCCGACCTCGTGCGTGATCTGCGCGCGGCGGCGGCGCGTGCCGATGCCCAGGCCCTGTGCCGTGCCGCCCACGCGCTCAAGGGGATGGTGGCGCATTTCGGGGCGCCGCAGGCGACGGCGGCGCTGCTGGCGATCGAGAGCATGGGGCGCGAGTCCCGCCTCGCCGGTGTCGAAGCGGCCCTCGAGCGCGCCCAGCGCGAGCTCGACCGGCTGGCGCAGGCGCTGTCGGCCCTCCGGCGCGACGCCGCCTAGGGCCTGTCCGGGTAATGGGATGGGCCGCGTCGCCGCCGATCCATCCTATGATCCCGCCCCATGGACCCGCGCACGCTCCTCGCCCGCGCCGCGACCCGGTGGCCCGGGCGCACCGCCGCGTTGTGCGCCGGCGCCGCCCACACCTACCAGGAGGTTGCGCGCCTTGCGGACGAGCTCGGGCGCGCCTTCGAGCGAGCCTCGGCACGGCCGGGCGGGCGCGTCGCGGCATTGCTGCCGAACTGCCACGTCTACCTCGCTGCCTACTTCGCGGCGCTCGAGCGCGACCTCGTGCTGGTGCCGATGAACCTCCGCCTGGCGGCGCGCGAGATCGCCGCGGTCCTGGCCCACAGCGGCGCCGCCGCGGTCGTAGCGACGCCCGACCGCATCGAGTCGGTCGCGGCTCCCGGCGCGCGCGGGCGCGGCGTCCTGTCGACCGGCGCGGGATGGGCGATCGCCCCGACCCCGCATCCGGGCGATCAAAGGGCGCCGGAGGGCGCGGCGCAGATCTACTACACCAGCGGCACCACCGGGCGCGCCAAAGGGGTCGTGCTGACGCGCGCCAACATCGGCGCCCATGTCGTCATGACCCTCGACGATCTGGCCTTCACCGAGCGCGACGTCTGGCTGCATGCGGCGCCGATGTTCCATCTCGCCGACGCCTGGGCGGTGTGGACCGCCACCGCCGCCGGTGCCACGCACGTGATGCTGCCGCGCTGGGACCCGGCGGCGGCCCTCGCGACGATGATGGCGTCGGGTGTCACGCTCACCAATCTCGTCCCGTCGATGATCCCGGGCCTTCTGGCCGCGGCCGTGCCGGGCGGTGCGCGCCCGCCGTTGCGCCTCCTGCTGAGCGGCGGCGCGCCGATGGCCGCGGCCATGGTGCGGCGCGTCGAGGCGATCCTGGCCTGTCCCTATGCGCAGACCTACGGGTTGACCGAGACCTCGCCCTTCCTGACCTTCTCGCTTCCCGGCGAGGAGCACCGCGAACTTCCACCCGCGACCCGGGCGTGGCTGCTGACGCGCACCGGCCGGCCGGCGCGCGGCGTGACTTTGCGCGTCGTCACCCCGCCGGGGTCGGCGGAATTCACCGATGTCCCGGCCGACGATCGCACGGTCGGCGAGGTGGTCGTGCGCGCCGCGACCGTGACACCCGGTTACTGGCGCGACCCCGAGGAGACCGCCCGGGCCTTCCTGGGCGGCTGGTTCCACACCGGCGATCTCGGCGTCCTCGACGCTCACGGCTTCCTGCAGCTCGTCGACCGGGTGAAGGATGCGATCGTCACCGGGGGCGAGACCGTCTATTCGATCGAGGTGGAGGGTGTGCTGCTCGAGCATCCGGGTGTGCGCGAGGTCGCGGTCTTCGGGGTGCCGGACCACGAGTGGGGCGAGGCGGTGCGCGCCGCGATCGTTCTCGAAGCGGGCGCCGCCGCCGGCGCCGTGGAGGTGATGGCGTTCTGCCGCGAACGGATCGCCGCGTACAAGTGCCCGCGCGCCATCGACCTGCATGCCGCCCTGCCACGCACCGGCTCGGGGAAGATCGACAAGCGCGCCCTGCGCGAGCCGTTCTGGGTTGGATACGATCGGCGCATCAACTGAGATCCCGCATCGACCCGTGTGCCGCCGCGTCCGGGGGACGGGACAGCCCAAAAAAAGATGCCGCGGCGACAAGCGCCGCGGCGGGTGGCCGCAATGGAGGTGTGAGCCGTGTCGGCGGCCGGGGGGTAATGAAGGCTTACGCGAAGACCATGACTCCGCCGGCGGCCAGGACCAGGACGGCGATCAGGACCGCCGAGATGATGAAATGGGCGCGCGGCGTCACGGCTTCAGTGTCCATCGTCTCTTCTCCCTCATCGGCCCCGCCGCCTCGATTCTCCGGCGCGGCGCAGGCGCTGTGAGCGGACCAATGAGCAAGCCCCATGCCGGATGCGCTGTCGATCGCTCGCCCGGGCGGAAGGGGTTCCGGCCGCCCGTGGAGGGTGCGGGGGCTGCTGGTCTTGCGCCGCCGCGGGCGAGTATGCCGGGGCTGGCCGAAGATTTTGCGCCTCAGCCGCGTGTCGGGGCAAGAAAGTGCCGCACCTCCTCGATCGAGGGAGTTCTTCGGCAGGCCGGGAGAGACTCGAGAAACGCCCCGCCGTAGCCGCGCGTGTGGACACGCGGGTCGAGGACGGCGACGACGCCGCGATCGTCGTGGGAACGGATCAGCCGGCCGAATCCCTGGCGGAAGGTCAGGATCGCCTCGGGGAGGCTGTCCTCGACGAACGGATCGCCACCGCGGGCCCGGATCGCTTCGTTGCGCGCCTCGGCCACGGGGTGGTCGGGGATGTCGAACGGCAGGCGGGTGATGATCACCAACCGCAGCGCCTCGCCGGGCACGTCGACCCCCTGCCAGAAGGTCATGGCGCCCAGCAGGACGCCCCGCCTCCCGGCGCGGAATTCCTCGAGGAGCGCGGTCGCCGTGCCGTCCGGGGTGTGACGATGGAGCGCAAGGCCCAGGCGTTCGGACTCCGGCCGGAGAGCCTCGTGCACCCGCCGCAGCAGGGCGTACGACGTGAAGAGCACGAGCGCCCCGCCGTCGGAGGCCTCGATCAGCGCGCCGCACTGGTCGGCGACGGCCGAGGCATACTCGTGCGGCGCGGACGCCGGATCGGGCATCCGGTCGGGGAGATAGAGGAGCGCCTGGCGGCCGTAGTCGAACGGCGATCCGAGCGCCGCCTCGGCCGCCGCCGTCAGTCCGAGCCGGTGGCGGATGTGCGCGAACGAGCCGGCGGCCGTGAGCGTCGCCGACGTCATGACGACGGTGCGACCCGACTCGAACAACCGCGTTCGCAGTTGGGTTCCGACCTCGATCGGGGCGGCGCGCAGCGTCGCGGTCCCGTCCCGCCCGGCATCCGGCTCGGCCCAGTAGACCATGTCGTCGCGCGACTGCCTGAGGAACAGATCGAGGCGCAGCCACAGGTCGCGGGCGCGCAGCGCCAGGGTCTGGAGACTCGCCGCGCTCCCTGGATCGGCGGTGGCGCGGCCCTGCGCTTCGAGATCCTCGGCCAGCGCCAGCAGCGGTCCGCGCAGCCGATCCCCGGGCAGGGCGCCCGACGGCAGGCGCGTGGAGGCCGGAGCGGCGGAGTCGCGGCCGGGGCGGGCGCCGCGGCCGCGGCGTGCCGCCAGATCGGCGGCGACGCGCCCGACATCGACGAAGAAGAGATCGGCCTCGCGCCCGACGGCAAGGGCGGCGTCGCGCACGGCCGGGTCGAAGGTGATGCCGCCGGGGTGTGTCTTCCGCGGCCGGCGCGCGCCGCGCCCCGCGGGGGCGATCTCCCGCAGCAGACGGGCCACGGACGAGCGCCCGAGCGTCGCGCCGAACTGGGCCGCGGCCGCCTCCTCGGCCCGGTGCGCCTCGTCGAGGATGACGGCGTCGTGTGGCGGCAGGATCCTCCCGCCGAGGGCGAGATCGAGGAAAAAGAGGGCATGGTTCACCACCACGATCTCCGCCTCGCGCGCCCGCACCAGATCGCGCCGGTACAGGCACGCATCCCAGAACGGTCCGCGCGGCCCGAGGCAGACGTCGCGGTCACGGCGCACCGCCGCCCAGAGGTCGTCCGGGACGGCGAACGGGATCTCGGAGCGCAGCCCCGAGGCCGCCGTGGCGGCGTGCCGGCCGAGGTCCGCGAGGATCTCCCGGTGGTTCCCCGCCCCCGCCAGCCCCGGCTCGCGCGTCATGAGATCGAGGCGCTGGACGCACAGGTAGTTCTCCCCTCCCATGAGCAGGGCGTGGCGCACCGGGATCCCCAGGGGGTCGAAGAGGCGCTCCAGAAGCGGCAGGTCCTTGCGCGCCAACTGCTCCTGCAGGGCGCGGGTGAAGGTCGAGACGACGATCCGCCGCGGCGCGTCGCCCCGGGCGGCGCCGGCGGTCCACAGGATCGCCGGCACGAGATACGCGAGCGACTTGCCGACACCGGTGCCTGCCTCGACGACCAGGTGCCGTCCGGCGGCGAGGGCAAGGCCGACCTCCTCCGCCATGCGGATCTGTTGCGGCCGCGGGGCGAAGCCGGGGAGGGCGCGGGCGAGGGGACCGTCCGCGGCGAAAACGGCGCCGGCGTCGATCATCGCCACCGCTTCAGTTCATCACCGGGGTGAGGAGCCGCAGTCGCCCAAGTTGCTCGCGGATCGCGGCGGCGTCGGCCGCGCCGGGCCCCAGGCGCAGGCAGGCCTCGAAGTCGGCGAGGGCCTGGCCGAAGAGCGCCAGACGATAGTGCAGGATGCCGCGGTCCTTCAGGTGCTCCGGCGACGACGGTCGCAGACACAGCAGCCGGTTCTGCACCCGCAGCGCGCGGCCGTAATCGCCCCCCTGGTCGAAGACCTGGCGCAGGTTATTGAGCATGCGCTCGAGGATCTCGCGGTTGCGCGCGCGCCGGAGGAGTTCGGGGCGGAAGGTGACGCGGCCGCTGTAGCGCTCTTCGAACCGGCGCCGGCAGTCCTCCGGCGTCAGCAGCACGCCGCGGTGGAACGGGTCGATGAGGATCTCGTCGGGGAGCCCGGCCCCGGCGTAGCGCACCAGGAAATGGCCCGGGAACGAAACCCCGGCGAGGGGAATGCCGGCGCGCCGGCCGACTTCCATGTAGACCGCCGACAGGCTGATCGGGATCCCGACGCGGCGATCGAGAACGTCGTTGAGATACGAGTTGCGCGGGTCGTCGTACTCCTCGATATTGCCGCGGAACCCGAGGTCGTCGAACAGGTAGCGGTTGAGGTGGGCGATCAGGCTGGTCGGAACCTCGCCGCCGCGCAGGCGCGCGCGCAGGTCGGCCGCCATCCCATCGAGCGCCTGGAGGTAGTCGCCGACCTCGAGATCGGGGTACTCGTCGCGCGCAATCAGCAGCGCCGCCTGCGCGAGATCGATCGCCTCGTCGGGAAGGCGCAGCAGGGCGTCGAGCGCCTGGCGTGGCATGGGTTCATCGCTCATGGCATCGTCCGCGAACGACCCATGATAGCAGGGGCGGGAAGCGTCGATTGACAGGCCGGGAACCGGGTCACCATACTCGTCCGGGCATGCGACGTCTTTCCCCGCCGGCCGCGATCAGTCTCTTTTACGCCGCCCAGTTCGCGGTCCTCGGCGTGCAGTTGCCGTACTTCAATCTTCACCTCGACGTCATCGGCCTGAGCAGCCTCGAGATCGGCGTCATCAGCGCCCTCATGCCGCTGTGCGGCGTCATCGTGCCGACCGTCGGCGGGCTGCTCGCCGATCGGCTCGGCCGGCGCCGGACGATCGTCCTGGTCTCGGCGTCCCTCGCCCTCGCGGCCTTCACCCCCATCCTGGCGGTGCGCGGGTTCGGCGGGGTCGCCGCGGTGGTCGGCCTGTATGCGCTCGTGCGCGCGCCGGCCCTGCCGCTGGTCGAGGCGAGCGCGGTCGAGATCGCCGGGGCCGGCGGGCCGGCCTACGGCCGGATGCGCGCCTGGGGATCGTTCGCCTTCATCGTCGCGGCCCTGTGCGCCGCCCCGGTGGTCGGACGCTATGGCGAGCGGTCGGCGCTGGTCCTGATGATCGCCCTCCTCGGGGCGTGCGTGGCGACGGCCGCCCTTCTCCCGGCCGATCCCGGCGCCGGCGTCCCGCGCCGGCCCGCCGGGTCGGCCCGCGCCATCGTGCGTCGCCCCGAGGTGATGCTGTTTCTCGCCGGTGCCGTGCTGTCGCAGGCGGCGCACGGCCCCTACTACGTCTTCTTCAGTCTCCATCTCAAGGACGCCGGGCTGCCGACGACGATGGTCGGTTTGCTGTGGGCGGTGGCCATCGCCTGCGAGATCCTCATGATGCTGCAGATGCCGGCGATCCTGGCGCGCTTCGGGTCGGGTCGCACCATGACCCTGTGCCTTGCCCTCTCGACCCTGCGCTGGGCCCTGTGCGCGGTCACCGTCAACCCGCTCGCGGTCGCTCTGGCCCAGACATTCCACGCCGGGACGTTCGCTGCCTTCCATGTCGCCGCTGTCACCCACACCTACATGATCTTCGGACGGGAGCGGAGCGCGACGGGTCAGGCCATTTTCTCATCAATGACTTATGGTGTTGGAAATATCGTCGGCATGGTGGGCAGCGGCCTCTTCCAGGAAATCCTCGGCACCCCCGCGCTTTTTGCGGGGGCTTCGCTCATGGCTCTTGTCGCCACCGGGCTCATGGCCCCCCTCGCCTGGCGCCGCGACCCTATTCCGAGCAAGGAGGGGGCTCCTGCCTGAGGGCGCGTATAATAAGCGGCTTCTCGGGAGGGGGGGGTATGAGCGCGACGGTCGAGAGGCGGTCCATGAGGATAGGGCACAGCCCTGATCCCGATGACGCCTTCATGTTTCACGGCCTGGCCTCTGGACAGGTGCCCGCCCCGCCGGGGTGGGAGATCGTCCAGGTTCTCGACGACATCGAAACCCTGAACCGCCGCGCCCTGGATGCCGCCATCGAGGTCACCGCGGTCTCGATCCATGCCTACGCCTACCTGACCGAGCGTTACGCGCTTCTTCCGTGCGGCGCCAGCATGGGAGATGGCTATGGCCCGATGGTGGTCGCCCGCGAGCGGCTCGAGCCGGGCGATCTCAGGCGCCTCACGATCGCCATCCCGGGCCGCCTGACATCGGCGGCGCTGGCGCTGCGGCTCGCCCTGGGTGAGGTGCGCACCGAGGTGGTGCCGTTCGATCGCATCCTCGAAGGTGTGCGGGACGGCCGGCACGCGGCCGGCCTCATCATCCACGAAGGCCAGCTGACGTATGCCGATGACGGCCTGCACAAGGTGATCGACCTGGGCGCCTGGTGGAAGGCCGAGACCGGCCTGCCGCTGCCGCTCGGCGGCAACGTCGTCCGCAAGGATCTCGGCCCGGACACCATCGCCACGCTCGCGGCGCTTCTGAAGCGGAGCATCGAGCACGGCCTCGAGCACCGCGACGCGGCGCTGACCTACGCCATGGAGTTCGGCCGCGGCCTCGGGCGGGCGCGCGCCGATCGCTTCGTCGGGATGTACGTCAACGAGTGGACCCGGGACTGCGGGCCCGAGGGACGGCGGGCCATCGAGACCTTCCTGGATCGAGGCCACGAGGCGGGGGTCATTCCGCACCGCGTCAAGGTCGAGTTCGCGGCATGAGCCGTCCCGCCGTGGCGCCCGCGCTCGCGGACCTCCGGTCCCAGTACGGCGCCGCGACCGTCCAGGCGGCGGTGGCGGAGCGGCCCGACATCGGACGGCTCCTCTTCGGCGGCCGCGATGCCGCGGATCTCCTGCACCGCCTGTCGACCAACGCCATCAAGGATCTGGCCCCGGGCCATGGGACGGCGACGGTCTTCACCACCAACAAGGGGCGCATCCTCGACCTGGTCACTCTGCACCGCATCGACGCGGGGCTCCTGGCGCTGGGCGCCGCGGCGCGCACGCCGGCTCTCAAGGAGTGGGTCGATCGCTACACCTTCCGTGAGGAGGTGACCATCGCCGACTGGAGCGCGTCGCACCGGACCCTCGGTCTCTTCGGGCCTCGGGCCTTCGCGCACGCGGCCCGGCTGTGGGGATCGGCCGCCGGGACCCTGCCCCTGCATCATGTCCTGCGGGTCGAGGCGGGTGGTGTCGCCGCCTGGCTCGTGCGCGCCTTGCCGCTCGCCGGCGATGGTTACCTCCTCACGGCCGTAGCGGAGGAGTGGGACGCCGTCCGCGGAGCGGTGCTCGCGGCGGAGGGCGGGGCCGCCGGCGATCGCCCGGTCGAGGTCGGCCCCGAGTGCGTGGAGATCCTGCGCGTCGTCGCCGGGCTGCCGGACCATCCGCACGAGCTGAACGATGAGCACAATCCCTGGGAAGCGCGGCTCCAGGATGCCATCTCGCTCGACAAGGGCTGCTATGTCGGGCAGGAGGTGATCGCCCGGCTCAACACCTACAAAAAGGTGGCGAAGCAGCTGGTCCGGATCGCCGTCCCTGGAATGGTGCCGGCGCCCGGTTCAGCCGTGCATTCGGGTGACGAGCGCATCGGGGTCGTCACCAGCGCGGTCGGGATCCCCGACGGGTCGGGACGCTGTGTCGCCCTGGCTTACGTCCGCGACGAGGACGCGGTGCCCGGACGCGGCATCACGATCCTGCAGGCAGGGAGCCCGATCCCGGCATCCATCGAGGGATTGGCGCGATGAGCACGAGGACACGTATGGCCCCGCAGCCCAAGGTCGCCCTTCTCCTGATCGGTCACGGCAGCCGCGCCCTCGAAGCGGCCAAGGTGCTGCAGGCGGCGGCGGCGTCGCTGAAGCGCAAGTACCGGCGTCATGTCGTCGAGGCCGCCTTCTTCGAGCTCAACACGCCCGGTGTGCAGGCGGGCATCGACCGCTGCGTCGCCCAGGGGGCGACGCGCCTGCTGCTGGTGCCGTTCTCGCCCTATCTCGACGGCCATGTCGGCCGCGACCTTCCCGAGCACATCATCAACGCGCGCACCCGCCACCCGGGGATCGACATCCGCATCGCGGCGCACCTCGGCCCCGACTCGCGCTTGATCGCGATCTGCGCCGATCGTGTGCGCCACGGGCTGCGCGCCGGCCGGTGGGCGTGAGCGCCGTGTGCTATCATCGCCGCCGTCCCTGAAGCGCAGCGAAAACCGGTCCCGGCGCGCGCTGCCGGGCGATTGAAGGAGAGTGCATTTCCATGTCCGCCGAGATCAGTTCGTCCGCACCGCCGGCACCGGCCGGCACCGCCGCCGACCCGCGCGACGTCGTCATCCTGGGATCCGGCTGCGCCGGCCTCACGGCGGCGGTCTATGCCGCGCGCGCCAACCTCCGGCCGCTGCTCATCGACGGCCGTGAGACCGGCGGCCAGCTCAGTCTGACGACGGAGGTCGAGAACTTCCCCGGCTTCCCGACCGGCATTCTCGGACCCGAGCTGATCGAGAACATGCGCAAGCAGGCGGCCCGCTTCGGCACCGACTTCCTGGCCGGCGCCGCGACCACCGCGGATCTGTCGCGCCGGCCGTTCCATCTCGGTGTCGACGGCGGGCGCACGATCGTCGCGCGCACGCTCATCATCGCCTCGGGCGCCTCGGCCCGCATGCTCGGCATCGAATCGGAGCGGCGCCTGGTCGGCCATGGCGTCTCCACCTGCGCCACCTGTGACGGGTTCTTCTTCCGCGACCGCGAGCTCATCGTGGTCGGCGGCGGCGACTCGGCCATCGAGGAGGCGAACTTCCTGACCAAGTTCGCCCGCAAGGTGACCATCGTCCACCGGCGCGACGCCCTGCGGGCGTCGAAGATCATGCAGGATCGCGCCATGAAGAACCCGAAGATCGCCTTCATCTGGGACACGGCCGTCGACGATGTCCTGGGCGGCGACAAGGTCGAGGGTGTGCGCCTGAAGAACCTCAAGACCGGGGTCTCGTCCGAGATGAAGGTGGATGGAGTGTTCGTCGCCATCGGCCACATCCCCAACACGCGCACCTTCGAAGGGCAGATCGAGCTCGACAAGGCCGGCTACATCGTGACCCGGGAGGGCAGCCGGACGACCGTCGCGGGCGTGTTCGCCGCCGGCGACTGCCAGGACCATGTCTACCGCCAGGCGATCACGGCGGCCGGAAGCGGCTGCATGGCGGCGATCGACGCCGAGAGGTTCCTCGAGGCGGAAGGGCACTGAAGGAGACGGAGGGACGATGAGCACCACGGTGGACGAGCTTCTCGATTCGATCGACCAGGCACTCGCGCTCATGAAGAAGGCGGGCGAGGGGCGCTTCAAAGCCGACGTGGAAAATCTCCTACGGGTGAAGCGGGTCCTCGAGTCCATGGATCCGGACGAGGTCGACGCGCTGCTCGAGGAGGACGACGAGGAGGAGTAGGTCGCTCGCGGCGGCGGCGCGCCGCCGCGGGGGTGTCTGGTGCCGGAGGCGGGATTTGAACCCGCATGCCTTTTGGGCGCCACCCCCTCAAGATGGTGTGTCTGCCAGTTCCACCACTCCGGCACGCGGGGACGGCGACCGCCGCCCCCTCACTCCCGAATCTCTCCTGCAGGCACGACCCACCGCGCCAGCGGCGATGGCGCCTCTACTTGCCGCCACCCGGCGGGGTCTGCCCGGCGGGCTGCTGGCCGGGCGGGATGCCCTGGGCCGGTGCCTCGCCCGACGGGGCCGCCTGGTTTCCGGCCGGCGCGGCAACGGGTGGGGCGCCGCCTTCCGACGGAGCCTCGGCCGGGGCGGTGGGCGCCGCTGCGCCGGCCGGCGCCTCGATCGGAACGCTGTCGATCACCGACGAAGCGCCCCGCGATCCGTACAGCGCCAGGGCCAGCGATGTCAGCATGAAGAGGATGGCGCAGATCGAGGTGGCCTTGGCGAGCACCGTGACGGCACCCCGGCTGCCGAGCGCCGTCTGGCTGCCGCCGCCTCCGAACGCCCCGGCCAGATCGGCCGCCTTGCCGCTCTGCAGCAGGACCACGAAGATCAGGACGATGCAGACGAAGACGTGAATCAGGACCAGTAGGATTTCCACGTCGGCCGGGCTCCTCTCGTTGTTTTGCGAGCGCGAATCCTAACATACGTCCCGAGGGAGACACAAGGAACGCGGCGGCCCGAACGCGGCGGCCCGACGCCGGGGCCCCCGCGGTCAGGCGGCCGGGGCGAAAGCGGCGATTCGAACGAACTCCGCCGGGCGCAGCGAGGCGCCGCCCACCAGCACACCGTCGACCTCGGCGCGGGCCATGAGGGAGTCGATGTTCCTCTCGCTGACGCTTCCTCCGTACAGGATCCGGATCGCACCGGCCTCGTCCGCGAACAGAGCCTCGAGCTCGACGCGGATGAGGGCATGCATCTCGGCGGCGTCGTCGGGGGTGGCGGCGCGCCCCGTGCCGATGGCCCAGACCGGCTCGTAGGCCACCGCCAGCCGCGCCGCCTCCCCGCGCGCCACCCCCGCCAGCGCCAGCAGCAGTTGATCGCGGACAATCCGGCCGGCCCGGCCGGCGGCGCGCGCCTCCTGGTCCTCGCCGACGCAGACCACCGGACGCAGCCCGCAGCGCAGGGCCGCCGCGACCTTGTGGTTCACGACCCGGTCGGTCTCGCCCAACCAGACGCGGCGCTCCGAGTGACCGACGAGGACGTAGGTGACGCCGATCCCGGCCAGCATGGGCCCCGAGATCTCGCCGGTGTAGGGTCCCTCGTCCTCCCAGAACAGGTTCTGCGCCGCCAGCAGAAGTGGGCTGTCGCGGACCGCCTCGCCGACCGTCTGCAGGGCGGTGAACGGCGGCGCCACCGCCACCTCGCGATCGCGCGCCGCCGTGAGCTGCCGCGCGATCGCGCGGGCGGCGTCGCCGGCCGCGGTCGCCGTCATGTGCATCTTCCAGTTGCCGAGCACCAGCGCCCGGCGCCGCCGCGAGGTCATGACCGCTCGGCCCGCGCGCCGGTCCTGGCGTCGTTGAGCGCCGCCACCCCCGGCAGCGTGAGACCGGAGAGGAACTCGAGCGACGCGCCGCCGCCGGTCGAGACGTGGGTGAAGCGATCGGCCAGCCCGAGTCGCGTCACCGCCGCGACCGAGTCGCCGCCGCCGACGACGGAAAACAGCCGCGCCTCGGCGATCGCCCGCGCCGCCGCCAGGGTGCCGGCGTCGTAGGGGCGCACCTCGAACAGGCCGAGCGGCCCGTTCCAGAAGACCGTCCGGGCGGCGCGGATCTCGGCCGCGAACGCGGCGCAGGTGCGCGGCCCGATGTCCAGACCGACGAGGCCGTCCGGGATCGCCGCATCCGGTGTCGTCTGGTGCGGCGCACCCGGCTCGGGGCCGGCCGCCACGACGTGATCGACGGGCAGCACCAGACGCACGCCGCGCGTCCGGGCCCGGGCGGCGATGGCGGTCGCCGCCTCGAGTCGATCGGCCTCGACGCGCGAGCCGCCCACGCCGACGCCGCCGGCCTTCAGGAAGGTGTAGGCCATGGCACCGCCGACGAGGATCACCTGGGTCCTCTCCATGAGCTTCTCGATCAGGTCGATCTTGTCGGACACCTTGGCCCCGCCGAGCAGGACGACGTACGGCGCCTCGGGCCGGTCACGCAGGCGGCTGAGGGCGGCGATCTCCTTGTCCATCAACAGGCCAGCGGCCGCCTGCGGCAGGAGGGCGGCGAGCGCCGCCACCGAGGCGTGGGCGCGGTGCGCCGCGCCGAAGGCATCGTTCACGTACAGATCGGCGAGCGCCGCGAGCCGGCGTGCGAAGGCCGCGTCGTTCTTCTCCTCCTCCGGGTGGAAGCGCAGGTTCTCGAGCAGCAGCACGTCGCCCGGGGCGAGGGCCCGCGACCGCGCCTCGATCTCGGGGCCGACGCAGTCGTCCGCCAGCGCCACCGGCCGGCCGAGGATTTCGGCGAGGCGCGCCGCGACCGGCAGCAGGCTCATCGCCGGGTTCGGCCTGCCCTTCGGGCGGCCGAGATGCGAGGCGGCGACGACACGGGCGCCGCCATCGAGGAGCAGTCGCAGCGTCGGGATCGCGGCGCGCACCCGGGTGTCGTCGGTGACCCGGCCCGCCTCGAGCGGCACGTTGAAGTCGACCCGCAGGAAGACCCGCTTCCCGCGGACATCCAGGTCGCGCACGGACAGCTTGTTCGATGTCATGGTCGGTTCCTCCCGGCGCCGTCGTCACGGCCCGCCATGATCCGCACCAGGTCGGACAGGCGCTGCACGTAACCGCGCTCATTGTCGTACCACGCCAGTATCTTGAGCCAGCGCTCGGAATCGAGCGTGAAGAGCGGGCCGTCGATCACCGCCGAGCGCGTGTCGGCGAGGAAATCGATCGACACCAGCGGCTCGTCGCACCAGCCGAGGACCTCGCGCAGCGCCCCGCCGGCGGCGGCGCGGTAGGTCGCGCTTGCGGCGGCGGCGGTCGTCCCGCTTTTCAACAGAATGGTCAGATCGATGAGCGACACGGCGCTCGTCGGCACGCGCACGGCGAGGGCCCGCAGGCGCCCGCGCAGCGCCGGGATGACCGCGAGCACCGCCTCGGCCGCCGAGGTGGTCGTCGGGACCATCGACAGGAGGGCGGCGCGGCCACGACGTGGGTCTTGATGCGGCGCGTCCATCAGCACCTGGTTGTTGGTGACGCAGTGCACGGTGGTCATGGCGGCGTTTTCGATCCCCCACGCCCGCTCGGCCACCGCCAGCAGCACCGCCATGGCGTTGGTGGTGCACGAGGCGTTCGAGACGACGCGGTGGCGCGCCGGATCGTAGGCGTCCTCGTTGACGCCGAGGCAGACGGTCAGGTCGGCGTCGGCCGAGGGGGCGCTGACGATCACCCGCCGGGCGCCCGCCGCCAGGTGGCCGGCGGCGTCGGCGCGGCGGGCGAACCGGCCGGTCGCCTCGATGATGTAATCGGCGCCGGCGGCGCGCCACGGGATGTCGGCCGGGGCGCTCAGGCCGCTCCATGGGATGCGGCGGCCGCCGGCGACCAGCGCTTCCGGCTCGGCGGCGATCGGCCGATCGGACGGGCCGTAGAGCGAGTCGTGGCGCAGCAGGTGGGCGAGAACATCGGGCGGCGCGATGTCGTTGACCGCGACCACCTCGAGACCGGGGTCGACGAGCGACCGCCGCAGGAATCCGCGCCCGATCCTCCCGAGTCCGTTGATGCCCACCCGTATGGCCACCGTCCACATCCCCCGCGCGCCACGCGCCCTGCCGGGAGTCTAGTCAATCGCGGCGAACCGTAGCAAGGACTGGAGGCCGGCGGGCGGATCAGGGGGACGCAGCGCGGCTCGTCGACGGCGCGCGGGGACGGGGGGCGCGCCCGCGGGGGACGGGTCCGGCGTCGCTGCGCGACGCCTCCCCTCGACCTCGCCTCACGCGCTCCCTCCACGCCAGAGAACGGCGCGGCGGGGCCCGGCGCGTGAGGTCTCGGACGCCCCCGCGGTCACGCCCCCCGCCCCCGCGCGCGTGGCACACTCAGGCGGGTTCCCCCGGGGCGCCGCCGGCGACAACAATCAAAACCAACTTTTTTCGTGGAGCCGGTGTGGTGCGAGCAGGCACGGTTGGCGGTGCATCCGAACGGCGGCGGCCATTGACCTGCTCGAGGACATCAACACCCTGGTCGAGCGCCGTGGGTAGAGACTCGTCGCGAGCCCGGTGACGGGATGATAGGGGACGCGCTAGTTGCCGCTTGGATATTCGCGCTTCAGTTCGCGGACTCTCCGTTTGCATGACGCGGCGGTGGTGTGGGCATAGCTCTCGTTGACGGAATCGAGAGTGACTCGTCCGACGGCGGTATCGACGACGGGCTCGTCGGACCATGCCGAAACGCTGTAGGGCGTGCACGGCGCAACGAGATTATTGCAGTCGGTGTCCGATCGCCGGCGGAGCTGTTCCGGCGTCAGCCATGCGGACTTTGGGACATAGGAGGTGAAGGAGCCGTCGCGCTGCAAGCATGTGTAGTACGAGAGATAAACGGTCCCTGGCACGGGCTCGATGACAAGAGTCGCCTCTTCCGTATGCGTCTGTGGACCCTTGTCGCCCGGCCGCCACAGCGTCAGGCCGACCTTCTCCCCGGGGCCGAGATCCTCCACGTAGGAGAGGAGTCTTCCTGCCGTCATGCGCTTGCCATCCACAGTCAGGATGAAAGCGTTTTTGAATCGATCGAGATCGGCACGATCACTGAGTCTGCTACCCAGGACGGAGGGGGCGTCATAGACCTCCCTTGGCGGGTCGAGGCTCTCGATCAGGTTCTCATCCTTGGCGGCTTTCTCAAGATCGTCCGGGTCCATCACCCGAAGTGGCAGGAAGCCGCGCGGCTGGCTCGCCCTCCGTGCTGCTCGATCTCTGGACATCTTGTCGAGCTGTTGGAATCCACCGCAGATCACCAGACCGCCGAGCACGACACCGCCGAGGATCGAAGCGCATCCGAGTTTGCTTGCAGTTCCCATGTTGCCCGCTCCTATACGCTTGAACGGAGTGCAGCGCAATCCCTTTGCGGACAGGTGGCCTGATGCCGAGGATCAACCTATGTGACCGGGGCGGCAGTGGAGACTGCGCCCCGCGGCCGGCGGCGCAGGGCCAGGCGGCCAAGCTCGCCCGCGAGAGCGCGACCGCGGCGCGCGCCACCGTGCGCATCATCGGGCCTACCGGCGACGACGAGGTCGGCATCGAGTGGATCAAGATCATGGGGGAGGCGGCAGCCGCGATCTGCGGCGGTGGGGAGGCACGGGGGGGCGGCTTGCGGTTTCGCCGGGTCGTCCGAGCGTCCGGGGCCCCGCCGCGCCGCTCTCCGGCGCGGTGGGCGGCGCGAGGCGAGGTCGAGGGGAGGGGCGCGTGAGCGCCCCGGACCCGTCGAACCTGGTGGCGCTGCTGCGCTGGAACCTGTTCACTTACCGGGACCTGTGGGCCTGGCTGGACGATCCATTCGACACGCCGCCCCAGGAGCCGCGCGCCGAGCAACTGTGCTTGGGGCTCGGCTGATTGGGACAGCATAAACGGGGGAACCTGGCTCTCGCTCATCGGTAGCACCCGTCCACACCACGATCAAGGAGTCTGAAAGCTCCGAAGTGCCTTTTCTGGTGGACTCGTACGCCGTCATCGGTGGTCGCTGACGCGGTGTGGGGTCGCTAGTTCCTGCAAGCTGCCGGGCACCTGGTCTGCGCTAATTCTGCGGCGGTATGGAATGGACCGGAATGAGAGAACTGGGGTCCCGTCGCGAAAACACGATTCTCCCAGACGCGTCACGCTGCGCGACGAGATAGGTCAGTGCTTTACCGTGATCATATTTCGCGACCCGAAGCTCATTCTTGGCAACATCATAGACTCTCTCGATAGTTCGACCGTTAGAAAATGCGATGCGTTCCTTCCAGCCGCCTCCAACCGTGCCTCCGGATGTCTGAAAGCGATTACCTGCGGCGTCCGTCCCAGCCGCCATTCCCAACTCTGTTCGCTCCGTCTTCCCGTCAGTAATCCATCGCCAAGGAAGGCTTGCATCAGGTGCGTCAAGGAGCCCCGATGGTTTTGGGCTTCGTTTCCACTCACTACCTCTAGGCTCAGCTACGGCCGCCCGCACACGACCGAGCTCAGGAGCCTCCGCTCGTTGAGTCACCTTGAACTTCGTCGGTGACAAGTCAATGCCGCCCTCGATCGTGGTAACGGCTCGAACCTCCGCATCGAGCTGGCTGGCCCACTCTGCGAGAGTATTGTGTTTATGCAGTTCGGCGTTGTACTCATCTACCAACGCGTTGTGCTCAGCTAAATAATAGTTGTGCGTGTCTGGGTCCCTAGCCATCAGCTCCTGCAACTCTCCAAGTCTTCTTCCCATTTCCTCAACTCGAGCACTTCGCGCCCGGAGATCTTGAGATAGCTGTTCGAGCGGCTCCGGGGCCGCGTCCATGATCCCCCGCGCCACCAGGTCCGCGAACGCTTTCAGGTGCTCTTGAGTGCCGATGTAGTCGATACAGCGATGATTATTAGCGGCCGCCCCGATGAAGTGGGCATTCCCCTCGTTGCCGGTAGCAGCGAGAAACGCAGACAGGCTTTTCTCTGTTGCGAACACCCTATCCACTGACGCGTCCAAGAGTGGGTCAATCCGCCGCAGCCTTGCATTCGCCGTAACCACCTCTGCCGGCGGTGCGCCACGTCCAGCGTATGTCAACACGGACACAGTAAGCAGTTGGGACTTATCCCGTGGCGTTTGCCACGACGGCAGCTCGGCCGCCAGGAGTCCGTCGAGATCCAGATCACTCGTGGGCGCGTTTCGTAGCCACGAGCAGATACCCATGAGCCGCGCCACTCCTGTCAATTCCTGCAACTCTGGGAAGGCGACAGCGTAGTATTCGTACCTCTCGTTGAGATCGTCGATGTTGGCCCGAATGCTCGGACTCAGTCGTGTGTTCTTGAACGTGTCGAACTGCTCGGGCGTGCCAAAATCGTCTCGTGAGCGCTCCGCATCGGCGGCGAAGCGGGCCTTCTCAACATAAGCAGTCCGCCCGTCCAGATCTGTCAGTATCTCCACAGCGTCGGGGTAGAACCAAAAGCGCGTGCCCTCCCACGTCTTCTTGTCAGTGGCTACGTTCATAAGGTCGCGTTCGGACACCGTCATGAAATGCGACACACGCGCGCGCGTAGCCTTCCGCACATCGGCGTAGCTGACCGGATCGAAACCAGACATGAGGGTTTTGAATCGCATGTCCGACTGAAGCACAACGCTGCCTATCCGCGTATCTTCAAGTGACCCTCCGAAATTCACTCGAACGCGTTGGGGAGCCGGGCTGGGGTCAAGACTGACAAAGGCGCTGTTGTAACCGGCGTGAAATACAGCCCGATACGCCACAGCGAAGTCGCCAACGCTCGCGCGATGACCAGCGAGGGTCATTCCAGGACCCGCACTACCAACGAGGACAAGACCATCATCCGGCTCAAGCCGTGCCCCTGTGAGTTCGTTTCCTGAAACGAGAAAAGAGTCCAAGGCTTTGAGATCCAGTCCCTTTTTCCCGTGGGGCGGGCCGAACGATGTTGCGGTGAAGGTGTACCGGTTCATCAGCACCCGCAGCTCGAATGAGATGTAATCGTTCTCGTAGGCATACACCTCGACAAGCAGTGGCCCTTTCGTTGATGCCTGTAGCATACCCAGCGGATGGCGGAGCACTCCTACGGCGCTGTCGTATGCTTCGCGCGCGTCTCGCCCTGGGGCGAACACTCTTGCTAGGTTGAATCCATCATAGGTGACGATGTAGCGACCTCCTCTGACCAGATCGACCCAAGCAGGTCGCGCTTCGCCAATTGGGTATGCATCGTCGATCTCGCGTGAGGGAGGCTCGGTAGGCCCGTTGAGCATTTCCAGGGCATCTGGTAGCAGATGGCCGTAGGGCTCAACGAACGGCTGGACTTGAGCATACGCAGCGGCATCCCCCGGCAACCGACGCTTGACTTCAGCGACCGTTTCGCCAGATTGGGTGATCTCATTCGTGTCTATGAGGCCAGCGTAGCTGATGGATATCCATCGCTGAGCGGATGAGTCCTCTTGCCGAAACGCGTTGACGTCACCACCCTCAGGCAGATGGTCTACGCGGCTCCATCTGGCCACCAGAAGGAGGGCTGTAAATCCGATAGCGAGAGCGCCCACGACCGTCGTTCGATTGAGATACCGCGCGCCCCACAGAGCCAGACCGGGCGGGGTCGGGCCCCATAGGAATTCATGCCCACAGACGCACCGAACGCGGATGCGCCCATGTCCAGATGGTACACGTAGTCTCTGTCGACATCGCGGGCAGAGGAAGGTAATCTCAGGCGCGGACATCTGGCCCCCTCTCAACGGACGTTCCAAGGCTGCGAATTGACAAAACTATATGTGTCCCTTAGCCCCAGGCGCAAGGGCGACCGCCCCGGACATACAGCACGTTCGTAGTGCTCCCCAGGGCCGGAATACACAGATGAGTTTTCGGGCCGCAGGCCGTCTCTCCAATACGCACCGGACCGCGATTCACCATCTTCAGGTTCGGGTGGGTCGGCGGTGCGACGGCGGGCTCATGTCTGAGCATCTGCGCGGCCTCGACTGGATGAACTTCGGAGTTTCTCCGAGAAAAAGCAGGGGCGCCTTCGTGGCGATGAGCGGCTGAATCCTGACCTTGGCGATCGGTGGGTGTTCTTTGCCATCGACCATGACACGGAGATCGTCCCCGCGTGGGCGGTCGGGAAGCGCACAGAGGAGACCGCCCTCGCGCTCCTGTACCGGCTCAAGGGGAGCCCGAACGGCACCCGGCCGCAGGATTTAACGGAAGCCTGGAACGGCTACCCCGAGACCATCGAACAGGTGTTCGGGTCAGGTGTGGACTACGCAACGCTTACGAAGGAATACGAGAGCGTGGCGGTCGGCCCCGGCCGCTACGTTCCACCAAGGGACCTCCGGGCAGCGGTCAGCCTGCACTTCGGCTACTATAACTTCGTGTGGCAGCCGCGCACGTTGCGAGGGCTCACTCCGGCGATGGCAGCCGAAGCCGTGGACAGTCCGTGGGAAGTGGCAGACCTCGTGGGTGATTGCTGAGGCTCTTACCGTATGAACAAGAAACAGTTGACGGTGCTATGGCTGGGTGTGGCGGCTGAACTCGCCGTTCTGAGCTATTCTCCCTGGGTCACCTACCACCAAGGCATGGATCATACCTTTCGTAGGTGGGCGTGGCTTTGGCAACCGCCGAGCGACGGTAAGGTTAGCCTCGACATAAGCATCCTCCTCGTAGAGTCTTGCGCCGTGGCGCTGTTGTTCGGCGCGCTGATCGCCTCGCTCGCTACGCGCCAAAAGGGGTCTCTAGGAGCTTCGACGCTATCCGCTTCAGTGCCTTAACGTACCGCTACCGCGCGCGCGGCGGCTTCGGTTGACGCCCCCCGGGGCCACTCCTACAATGTGCACTCCTTCGACGCACCGCGCTCGACGGATCGGAACGACCAGTCATGGCGGGGGAGACGCCGCCCGGCGGCCCCCGGGAATGCCGCGGGGGAGGAGATGACACTGAACGGACGCGCTGTCATCCCGGTGCTGGCGCTGGCGCTCGGCCTGGCATCGGCCTGCGCCGGCGGCGGGGCCTGGTCGGCGCCGCCCTCGGGATCGGGCGCGGCTCCCTCGTCGCGGCAGACCGCGGCGGCGGCGCGTGCCTTCGCCGACGCCCGGCGTGCCGAGGTGCGTTTTCCCGGCGGCCGCGTGATCGCGGCGGAGATCGCCGACACCCCCGAGCGCATCATGTACGGGTACATGTTCCGTCCCGAGGTCGGCGAGCAGGACGGCATGGTGTTCGTCTTCCCCGAGCCGGGGGTGCACAACTTCTGGATGAAGAACACGCTCGTGCCGCTCGACATCATCTGGATGGACGAAGCCCGCGTCATCTTCCACATCCAGGCCATGGCCCCGCCGTGCCGCGCCGACCCCTGTCCGGGCTACGGGCCGATGCGCATCGCCTCGTACGTCCTCGAGGTGCGCGCCGGCACCGCCGCCCGCGAGGGGTTGAAACCGGGGGATCGCCTGGCGATCGTCCTCCCCGGCGAGCCCGGTCAGGGGCGATGAAGTTCTTCGCCCGGATGTTCGCCGCCATCGCCGTCCTGGGGTGCGGCTTCTTCCTCGGCGTGAAATACCAGGAGCGCGTCGACGCGCACGGCCAGATCGCCAGGCTGGTCGAGGTGCAGAAGATCCGCATCGCCCGGCTCCAGGAGGACGCGCTGCGGCTGCGCACCGCCATCATGCTGCGCGACTATCTCGAGGAGGTGCGCCTGCGCCTGCCGCGCGAGAACTACCAGGCGATGGTCGCGGCGATCGCCGACGCCTCGCTGCGCTACGACGTCCCGCCCGAGACGATCCTGGCGGTCATCCGCATCGAGAGCACCTTCGACGCCAACGCCATCTCCGAGGCGGGCGCGGTCGGGCTGATGCAACTCCTGCCGTCGACCGCCGCCGAGCTGGCGCGCGAGCTGAGCCTCGACTGGGCGGGCGCGGCGGACCTGCACGATCCGGCCACCAACATCGCGCTTGGCACCTACTACCTGACCAAGATGCTCGGGCGGTTCAACGATCTCACGCAGGCCCTCGCGGCGTACAACGAGGGGCCGGCCCGGGTCGCGGAGCGCGCCCGGCGATCGACCGAGTACACGCAGAAGGTCCTGGCGTACGCCAATCCCTGAACCGACGGCGCGGCGGCGGCGCGTGCGTTGACACCCCTGAGCAGCGGGTGATAAAGTCCCCGCTCCTGAACGGCCACCGCCCCGAACGGCCGTCAGCGAGAGGGCTTCGAGGCGTGGTCGACTACCTTCCCGTCCTCCTGTTTCTCCTCGTGGCCGCGCTGGTCCCCGTCGCCATCCTGGCAACAGCGTGGGTTCTGCGCCCGTCCCGTTACAGCCCCGTCAAATCCGAGGCGTACGAGTGCGGTGTCCCGCCGAGCGGCGAGGCGCGCGCCCGCTACCCGGTGCGCTTCTACATCATCGCGGTCCTGTTCGTGGTGTTCGACGTCGAGACGATCTTTCTCTTCCCGTGGGCCGTCAAGTACCGCGCCCTCGGGATGGTCGGGTTCGTGACCATGCTGGTGTTCCTCGGCATCCTCCTGGTGGGGTATGCCTATGCCTGGAAGAAGAAGGCGCTCGAATGGGTCTGATCGACGACCGCTTCGAAGCCAACGTCGTCACCACGACGGTCGACGCCCTGTTCGCGTGGGCGCGCAAGTCGGCCCTCTGGCCGATGTCGTTCGGTCTGGCCTGCTGCGCCATCGAGATGATGGCGACCGTGGCCTCGCGCTACGACATCGATCGCTTCGGGGCCGGTGTCTTCCGGGCGACGCCCCGGCAGTCCGACGTGATGATCGTGGCCGGCACGGTGTGCGAGAAGATGGCGCCGATCATCAAGCGCCTCTACGACCAGATGCCCGAGCCGAAATGGGTGATTTCCATGGGGGCCTGCGCGACCTGCGGCGGGCCGTTCCCGACCTACAGTGTCGTGCAGGGCGTCGATCGCATCGTGCCGGTCGACGTCTACATACCGGGGTGTCCGCCGCGGCCCGAGGCGCTGCTGTACGGCTTCCTGAGGCTGCAGGACAAGATCGAGACGATGAGCGTCATCAGGCGGGCGACCGCCTGACGGGCACGGGTGCCCCGATGGCGGGGCCGTGGCGCAACGAGGTGTTGCGCCGATTGTGAAAAAAGGCTCAAGGAACCATGGCCGACGAAAAGGAGCCGAAAGCGCCCTCACCTGAGCCGCCCGCGCGGGCGGCGGGGGAGGGCGCAACAGCACCGCCCGCCGCGACGCCCGAGGCGGCGAAGCCCGCCACACCCGCACCGCCGGCCGCCGGCGCCGCACCCCCGGCCGCGCCCCCCGCACCGCCGAAGGCCGACCCGCTCAAGGAGCCGGTCCCGTCGCGCGCGGTCGATCTGCTGAAGCAGACGTTCCCCGACGCGCTGCTCGAGGTGACGTACCACGCCGGCCAGGCGCTCGTGCGCGTGCCGCCGGCGCGTCTCATCGAGGTGCTGCGTTTCCTGCGCGACCACGCCGACCTGCGCTTCGACTATCTCAGCAACCTGACCGGCATGCACTGGCCAAAAAACGAACGACCGATGCAGGTGGTCTATCACCTCTTCTCGATCGCGCGGCGGTACCGCATCACCGTGAAGATCGATCTCGCCGAGGGCGAGGCGGCGCCGTCGGTGACCGGTCTGTGGCCGACCGCCGACTGGCACGAGCGCGAGGCGTTCGACCTGTTCGGCATCCGCTTCGAAGGCCATCCGGATCTCCGGCGCATCCTGATGCCCGACGAGTGGTCGGGCCACCCGCTGCGCAAGGAGTACCCGCTCGAGGGGAATCCCGGCGACCACGTGCAGTACCGCGACGTCGGCACCGCCGAGCATGTCTACCGCTACGACAAGGCCGCCATCCGCG
>Ga0210377_10001189_pt1 | contig 23932 bp, 21 predicted proteins | sample PLM4_65_b1redo_FD_155480 | JGI IMG/M metagenome (GOLD analysis project Ga0210377, IMG submission 155480) | Groundwater sediment microbial communities from an aquifer in East River, Colorado, USA - PLM4_65_b1 redo | ecosystem: Environmental > Terrestrial > Soil > Riparian zone | place: USA: East...
CTGCTGTGGGCTGCCGCATCCAATGACCACAATGGTCATAGTTCCGAGCGCCAACGCTATTAAGGCCGGGCGTCTCATGCTTCCTCCGTGCTACGGTGTTCATTCATATTGCTTCACGCCAATGTGTCATCCATTAGCCCGGCGAATTCTAGCGCACCGCGCAGGATCTGTCGATGCAAGTTGTCGGGCCATACCCAGCATGGTATGATCGAAATCCTCACGCTGTTAACGCCTTGCCAAGCTATATATGCGTTCTGTTGGCAACCTCACGATGCCGCCTATAAGGAGTCTCGCGCATGGTTCGCTCTGAGATACCGGATATTGTAGTTGGGCGCCTTCCGCTATACTTACGCGCCCTTACGAGGCTCCAAAACGACGGGGCCGACTTCACATCTTCACACGAATTGGGTCAGCGTCTGGGCATTAGCTCCGCGCAAATTCGCAAAGATCTGTCTCACTTTGGCGAATTTGGAAAGCAAGGAACTGGTTACGACATTGCGTCACTTATTGATGCGTTACAGGGCATTTTGCATGCTGACCGCGTCTGGCCCGTTGCGCTGGTTGGAATAGGCGATCTGGGACATGCGCTTGCCCATTATGGGGGATTCACCAATCGTGGTTTCACAATTACGCAATTATTTGACAAAGATCCGACGAAAATTGGCCAGCGTATTAATAGTCTGGTTATAGAATCTGCGGATGTCATGCAAGCCAGTATCAGGAAAGCTCGGATCAAAGTTGCAATGATCGCCACGCCCGCGGACAGCGCGCAAATTGTCGCGGATGCGTTGGTTCAAGGGGGTGTTTTAGCCATCTTGAACTACGCGCCAATTACCTTAACAACCTCTAACGGCGTGAGAGTGCAACATATCGATCCCGTAATTCACTTGCAGCGCATGGCTTACTACATAAACGAATGAACCGCTAACCAAGTAAAACGCCGGGATGCTTCCGTTTGTGACAAGCTCATAGATCGGGAACAGAACGCTGGAGCGCCTCTAACCTCTCCAAGCCTCGGCTGGCGCCAATAGCTGTCGCCCCGACAGGATCGTCAGCTAGAAACGCCGGCACATTGGTTTCGCGCGTCAAAAATTGATCAATGCCGCGCAACAGAGCCGTTCCGCCTGTGAGCACCATGCCCCGGTCGATAATATCCGAGGATAGTTCAGGGGGAGTTCGCTCCAGCACTCGCTTCACGGCTCCTGCAATCAGACTCAACGGTTCTGCGATGGCTTCGACTATTTCAGATGTGCTGAGGGTAATCATTTTCGGCAAGCCATCGACTTGATCACGGCCCTGGATGTCCATGCGCAGTTCCTCGCCAATGTCAATCGCCGCGCCAACGTTTATTTTTGCTAGCTCTGCGGTCACCTCTCCAATGATCAAGTTGTACTTTTTTCGCACATAGGTGGCAATCGCCTCGTCCAGCCGCACTCCCCCTACTCTTTCGGATGCGGCAGCGACAATGCCGTTCATGGCAACCACCGCTGCTTCGCTTGTGCCGCCACCCAAATTTACAATCATGTTGCCTGTTGGCGTGTCAATCGGCAATCCAGCACCCAGCGCGGCGGCCAAAGGTTCTGGGATCAGTCGAGCTTCGCGCGCCCCGGCTTGAATAGCAGCCTCATGCACAGCGCGACGTTCCACACTCGTGACGCCATACGGCACCGTGATCATAACTGTTGGCTTGAAAAGCCGAATCCCTCCGACAACCTTTTCAATAAAGTATCGAAGCATCGCCTCGGTTACTTCATAGTCAGCAATCACCCCGTCACGCATCGGGCGCATCACTTCGATATTCTCTGGCGTTCGCCCGTACATCTCCCTGGCTTCCTGCCCAATCGCAACGATTTTCTCTTCATCCACAGTTATGGCGACAACAGCAGTTTCGTGGAGAAGTATCTGTTCGCGTTCGGCAATAGTCACATTCACTGTGCCGAGGTCAATACCTATTTTTCGTGAAAACATGCACCCTCCGACATCCAATCAAACACATCGCCCAGGCAAACCAGACACGCCTGGGCGATGAATTATCAACCTGACTTCAACGCAAGCCTCTACGATCCAGCTACTTCACTCCGACTGGTCGCCACCGAGACCCGGCATCCGCCGTTGCGGGCGACGTGTGCCGACTCTAAGGCGAATGTCAGCACGACGAATTGCGGCCTCTAACGCGGCTAATGCGGCGGGGTCTTCAGGGACGCCCTCTTTCATCATCTTGGCTGCCCTGCGACGCGCCTCTTCGGCGCGAGCCATGTCAATTTCGTCAGAATTCTCGGCGGAGTCTGCCAGGATAATCACCCGGTCGTGGGCAACTTGCAGAACGCCGCCACCTACCGCAAAACTTTCGTCGATGCCTGAGCGCCGAACGCGCACTTCGCCGTAGTCTAAAGCGGTGATGAGCGGGGCATGTTGGGGAAGTATCGCCATCTCCCCGTCTACCCCGCGCGCCATCACCATATCCACTTCTTCACTAAAGACAGCGCGCTCCTGCGTGATGATGTCGCATTTGAGAGGCATACTTTGTTCCTATTCTGCCTGAAGCTAATCCATCTTGCCTTGCTTGAACCGTTCTTGAACATCGTCAATCGCGCCCGCCATATAAAAGAACTGCTCAGGCGCTTCATCCAACTCGCCGTTCAGGATCATACGGAAGCCGCGCACCGTGTCGCGGATTTTAACATACCGTCCATCACGGCCTGTGAATTGCGCCGCGACATGCATCGGCTGCGATAGAAAGCGTTGAATTTTTCGAGCGCGAGCGACAATTAGTTTGTCGTCTTCCGAAAGCTCATCGATGCCGAGGATGGCTATGATATCCTGCAAGTCCTTATACCGTTGGAGAATACGCTGAACTTCGCGCGCAGTATTGTAGTGCTCGTCACCAACGACATCGGGCTGGAGAATTCGACTCGTGCTTGCTAGCGGGTCTACCGCCGGGTAAATCCCTTGCTCGGCAATAGCGCGTTCGAGCGCTATTGTGGCGTCCAGATGAGTAAAGGTGGCAACTGGGGCAGGGTCAGAATAATCATCAGCAGGCACGTAAATGGCCTGCATCGAAGTAATCGAGCCTTTGCGTGTGCTGGTGATCCGTTCCTGCAATTCACCCATTTCAGCCGCCAGTGTAGGCTGATATCCCACCGCCGAAGGCATCCGGCCCAATAAGGCTGACACTTCTGACCCTGACAAAGAGAACCGGAAGATATTGTCGATGAAGAGCAACACGTCACGGCCTTCATCGCGGAAGTATTCTGCATTTGCCAGTCCGGTCAGCGCGACACGAAGGCGGACGCCTGGCGGCTCGTTCATTTGACCGAACACCATCACCGTCTTTTCCAGAACGCCGCTTTCCGTCATCTCGTTGTATAACTGCGTCCCCTCGCGGGTGCGCTCCCCTACCCCCGCGAACACCGAGTAGCCACCGTGCTCTGTCGCAATCGAGCGGATAAGCTCCATAATAATGACCGTCTTGCCAACGCCCGCGCCACCGAAGATGCCGGTCTTGCCGCCTTTAGTGAACGGCGCGATCAAGTCAATCACCTTAATCCCGGTTTCAAACACGTCCGTAGTAGTAGACTGCTCATCAAACAAAGGGGCCGCACGGTGAATGGGATACCGTTCCAGCGTCTTAACGTCTCCCTTGTTATCAATCGGGCGCCCCAGAACATTGAAGATCCGGCCCAGTGATGGCTGCCCAACCGGGACAAGAATCGGCGCGCCAGTAGCTATGGCTTCCACGCCGCGAGACAGGCCATCTGTGGAATCCATGGCGACCGTCCGAACATGGTTGCCGCCAAGATTATTCTGCACTTCCAACACGAGCGGCAGCCCACTTGGACGCGGGACCTCAATCGCCTCGAAAATATCAGGCATCCCCTGCGCAGGGAATTCACAATCTACCACCGCGCCGAGAACTTGAACGACTTTGCCTCTGCTACGCTCTGCCATATTGTCTCCTCAATCGAGAGTAATTGATCACAATCACCCAGACGCCTTCAACGCTTCCGCGCCGCCGACAATATCCAGAATCTCGCTGGTAATTGCCAACTGCCGGGCCTTGTTGTATGCCAACGTAAGTTCGTCCACCAGGCCATTCGCGTTCTCAGTGGCATTGCGCATCGCGACCATCCGAGCCGAATGCTCACTGGCAAGCGATTCGAGAAGCGCCTGGAACAACTGAAGTTCTGTAAAACGAGGAAGAATTTCGTTCAAAATCGCTTCAGGATCCGGTTCATAGGTGAATACCGCGCCTGCTGCTACACTTGACCCCGTCTGCATGGCAGACTTCCTCTCCGTGACCTTAATTGGTTGTAGCGGCAAAAGTCTTTGAACAATGGGGTCCTGACGCAACATATTTATAAATCGCGTATAAATGAGGTAGACCTCATCCACACTGTGCTTGTCAAACTCGTCGACGGCCAACCGTGTGATGGCAGTAATATCCATAATGGATGGAACAGGCGGGAGATCGCTGAACTCCGCCACAATGTTCGAGCCGCGACGCAACATCAGGTCACGGCCTTTGCGCCCAACCGTGATAAAGCGCACGGGCGCAGTCTGTTTCTTCTCAAAATCGTAGGCGGTTCGAACAACATTGCTGTTATAAGGCCCCGCCAGTCCTCTATCACTGGTAATGAGGACAACTCCAATTGCCTTGATTTCAGCACGGGGATCAAGCAAACGATGAGTCGCTTCACCGGACGTATGAGCCGCGATGTCATTCAAAATATCCATTGCGGCATTGGCGTACGCTCGCGTTGCCAAGGCCTGACTTTGCGCCCGGCGCACGCGCGACGCAGCGACTGTTTGTAACGCGCCCGTCACCTTTGCAACGTTTTTCACGCTGCGTCGGCGACGCTGAATGTCCCGTGCAGATGCCATATCAGTTCACCCTCAGCGTTAGTTCCAGCCCGCGTTGAAGGCATCGAGCGCCTTCTTCAATCCGTCTTCAACTTCTTCGCTCAATTCGAATTTCTTGCTCATATTCTTGGCAACTTCCGGGTGCTGAGTTGCCATATATTGAAGGAACGCCGACTGCCATTCACGAACGCGATTGACCGGCACAGTATCCAAGAAGCCACGTGTTCCGGCATACAGGCTAAAGACCTGATCGGGCACCGACATGGGCTGATATTGGGGCTGCTTGAGCAATTCAGTCAGACGCATTCCCCGATCCAGCTGTTCCTGTGTGGACTTGTCGAGGCCAGAGCCAAATTGGGCAAAAGCTGCCAGCGCACGAAACTGCGCCATGTCAAGCCGCAAGCGCCCCGCGACTGCCTTCGTCGCTTTGCGTTGAGCGTCGCCGCCTACACGACTGACAGAGATGCCTGTGTTGATCGCCGGGCGAATGCCCGCATAGAACAGGTCGCTTTCGAGGAATATTTGGCCGTCTGTGATTGAAATTACGTTTGTGGGTATATACGCAGACACGTCACCGAGCAATGTCTCGATAATTGGAAGCGCGGTCAGGCTGCCACCACCACGCTCTTCCGCAAGCTGCGCGGCGCGTTCAAGCAAGCGGGAATGTAGATAGAATACATCGCCGGGATACGCCTCGCGTCCGGGGGGACGGCGCAATAATAGCGAAACCTGACGGTACGCCCAAGCATGTTTGGAAAGGTCGTCATAAATTACCAGTGCGTCCCTGCCTCGCTCCATAAAGAACTCGCCCATCGCGCAGCCAGCATATGGCGCAAGGTATTGGAGCGACGCAGAGTCAGCTGCGGAGGCGACGACGACTATCGTGTTTTTCATCGCCCCATGCTTCTCAAGCGTCGCCACCACACGGGCGACCTGCGCCCGCTTTTGACCAATAGCGACGTAAATTGAAATCACATTATCGTTACGCTGATTGATAATGGCATCCAGCGCAATAGCTGTCTTGCCGGTTTGCCGGTCGCCGATGATCAGTTCTCGCTGGCCTCTCCCCACAGGCGTCATAGAATCAATTGCCAATATTCCTGTTTGTAAGGGGCGATAGACGTTGCGGCGATCTACGACACCAGGCGCGATTCGCTCAATGGCGTACAAATCATCTAACTCGAGCGATCCCTTGCCGTCAATCGGGCTGCCTAAAGGATCAACCACGCGGCCTACAAGGGCCTCGCCAACTGGCACTGAGGCAACGCGGCCCAGCGCCCGCACCGGGCTACCCTGCTGGATATCTGAGTACTTGCCCATAATAATGACGCCAACTTCTTCTGCTTCAAGATTGAAGGCGACGCCACGAACACCGTTGGCGAACTCGACCAGTTCCTGGCTTTGAACGCCACTAAGCCCATTGACGCGAGCGATTCCATCGCCAACCACCAGCACTTCGCCCACGCTCTGAATGCCGACGCTTGGCTTAAATGTCTTTATCTGAGACTTAAGGTCTTTTGTTAAACTGTCCGAGATGTTGACTGCCATCTTGTCTCCATATCATGAAAACTGGATTGAATGACCCAGACGCCACGTCTTGAGCAAGACCGCGCCATAAATTCACGCCAGGCTTTGTCAAAATGGATTTCACTCCACTTCGTCACGAATTTTACCTGAACCTCAATGATTTGCCCACCTTTGCACAACTCAATCGAACCTTATGGGGAGAGACATACACACATGTTCAGTTGGCGACTACAAAACGACTACTGCGTGTGAGGCGGAGTTATTGTGGATCGCGATGCGCCCCACCAAAAAGCTCACGATTCCGGTCGTAATGTAAGTTGGGCGCATTCTGGCATTGCGCTAGACATCATCTGACGGCCTGCCTGCTAATCGAGATGGGGGTTTCCCTCCGCCGAGACCGACGGCTCGTTGATAGGCAGCCCAGATCGCGCGAGACACTACTGTTCTCAAGCCGCCTTTTTCCATATGGTATAGAGCTTCGGCGCTTGTGCCGCCAGGGGATGTGACTTCGTTTCTGAGGGTTGCCGGGTGGCGAGTCGACTGACGCGCATATTCGACGGTGCCGCGCATTGTTTGCAAAACAAGTTGTTGAGCGACCCGCCGCGAAAAGCCCAGATGCACTCCCGCGTCAATCATTGCCTCCATAAATAATAAGACGTAGGCAGGGCCCGTTCCGCTTAACGCAGTCGCCATATCCAGATTTGATTCTTCGTCCACACGCACGGTTTCACCGAGCGCGCCTAGAATTGCCTCTGTCTGAATCAACTGCTGTTCCGCAACTTCTCCAGTTGCGGTCCAAACTGTAATTCCTTCTCCAATCTGCGCGGGAGTGTTCGGCATCGCCCGCACAATCGCGCTATGCCCAAGGCCATCTGCAATACTGCGAATTGGGACGCCCGCCACAATTGACAAGACCAGCGCTTCTGGACTGATTGCCCCGCGCAATTCAGGTAAGACGTGCCGCGTGACCTGCGGTTTGATTGATAAGATCACAATCGAACAGCCAGTCACGGCGTTACGATTATCGAGCTGGGTTTGAACGTTATAAAGGTCAGCGAGCGCTTTGCCACGCTCCTGTCGCGGGCCAGACGCAGTAATTTCAGACGGCGCGACCAAATCATGGCGTAAAAGACCCTTGATTATGGCTTCGGCCATGATTCCACTACCAACGAACGCCAGTCGTTTTCCGTTTAGCATATTTTCGCGCGCTTAGTAAGTTGAAACGTCAGTATAGCGCTGGCGACCAAAACTCAGTAAATTGTCTTAGCTAGAACTCTTTCCAAAGACATAACGGGCCAGACGTCCGGCATAATGACGATTCTTCATATATGGCGATAGTGTGCCAACATCAAAGGATGCGGGACGAAAGCCAAAGGTGCGCTCAACGGTGCCTAACTCCGCGGCCTGATTGGATGAGAACATCTCCACCCAGTGCCCTGTGATAGGCCAGCGCGCAAACAGGCCATCAAAAAACCATATTCCTGCCTGATTGATTAAAAGTGGCAGCCCTACGATTGGGTGCCGCGTCCCCATGGTATGCATAACGCGCATGGCAATCCGGCGATACGATAGTAATTCAGGCCCCCCCAGCGTAATGACAGAATCAATTGTGTCCAAGCTTTCTAGTGTCATTAACAGGCAGGTGACTAGATCCTCCACCCAGAGTGGTTGAAAAACAGATTCGCCATCGCCGGCCACGAAGAATACAGGAAATGATCCAACCATCATTGCAATATTTTCGCTAAAGTTGTCTCCGTCGCCAAAAAGAACTGCAGAACGTAGGATTGTGAAGGAAAGCCCGCTACGGCGAATGGCATCTTCGATTTCACCTTTGGCGCGCAAGACTGGAAACGCCGACGCCCGATCTGCGCCCGGTCGACTAATATAGATGATTCGCCCTACACGCGCCGCCAATGCAGCATCTACTACCGCCTTGGCTCCGGCAGTATCTACGATATTTAGCCGGGCCTTTCGCCCCCGAGATTCAGTGCCGACCAAGTGAATGATTGTATGCACACCATTCATGGCAGCTAACAACGATTCGGCGTCTGTCACGTCGCCAACCATAGTGTGGACTGTTAATGGGCGAGGTAGACGGCTCATATCGGTGCCTGGCCGAAGCAATATCCGCGCTTTCAAGTTGGCTTCGCGCGTCAGGCGAGAAACCAGTCTTCGTCCAACAAATCCTGTTGCGCCGGTCACAAGTATCATGAGTCACTCAAGTTTGCAATTACTGAATGCAAGTGGTTTAACGCCAACAATTATAACCGCGGCCCATAAGCCACCCCAAAATGGGGCTGCGCATCTTTGAACGCGCGAAGTGTTACACTATTTGAGGTCCGCCTCGGCGGATCAGGGTTAGACTCGTGCGTATACATATCACTTGCAAGGAAGTCTTATGAAAGACAGAAAACGTGTAGTTGTGACGGGGCTGGGAATCGTATGCCCCATTGGCAATGATGTCGTGGAGTCATGGAATTCCGCCGTCAACGGTGTTCATGGCTTCGGGCCGATCACTCAGTATGATGCTTCGGAGATGAAGACCCGTTTTGCGGCGGAAGTCAAGGGCTTCGACCCAAATCAAGTATTTGGTTCGCGTGAAGCCCGCAAAATGGATCGATTCACCCAATTAATAATTGCGGCTGGCTTACAGGCTTTCCAGGACAGCAAATTGGAAATCACGCCAGAAATCGCCCCTCGAGCGGGCGCGGTCACGGGATCGGGCATTGGCGGAGTAGGAACATTGTTGGCTGAAGCGGAGCGCATGGCAGCGCAGGGGCCTCGCTGGGTTAGCCCTCATTTGGTCCCAATGATGCTTCCCGACACAGCGCCTGGCAAGCTGGCAATTGAGCTTGGGCTTCGCGGACCTAATATGAGCATTGCCACGGCTTGCGCGTCAGGCGCCAACGCGATGGGCGAGGCCGCCGCAATGATCCGGCGCGGCGCGGCGGATATCATGTTCACCGGTGGAGGGGAAGCCGCGATCATCAAGTTGGCGATGGCAGGATTTATCAATATGGGCGCGCTGTCCGAACGTAATGATGATCCAGACCACGCTTCAAGACCGTTTGATAAATCACGTGATGGATTTGTGTGTGGCGAAGGGGCAGGCATGATTGTGCTGGAAAGCGAAGAGTTTGCGCTAGCACGCGGAGCACGAATATATGCTGAGTTGCTAGGTTACGGCGCATCCGCCGACGCATTTCATATCACAGCGCCAATGGAAAATGGGGAAGGCGCTGTTCTCGCCATGAACGCGGCGCTTGAGGATGCTGGAATATCGGCTAAAGATGTGTCATACCTTAATGCCCATGGCACGAGCACCCCGCTGAATGACAAATCTGAAACCCGCGCCATCAAGACAGTATTTGGCGAAGCTGCCTACAGTGTTCCGATTAGTTCGACAAAGAGCATGACAGGTCACCTACTCGGGGCGGCGGCAGGCATTGAGGCGGTCTTCTGCGTCAAGGCCCTACAGGACAACATGATTCCGCCGACAATTAATTACGAGCATCCTGATCCTGATTGCGATTTGGATTATGTGCCAAATGTCGCTCGCAAGCATGCCATCAACATTGTGATGTCAAATTCGTTTGGCTTTGGCGGACACAACGCCAGCGTGATTTTCGGGCGATACAACAATGGCCAGTAAGAACGGAAGCAATCCACGAGCAGACGGGAAAGATGGAAGATACGCTCACGTTGTTGGATGGGGCGTTGAGATTCCACAGCGCATCATGAAAAACTCCGATCTTGAGAAAATGATGGACACTAACGACCAGTGGATCAGAGAGCGCACTGGCATCGCCGAGCGGAGAGTCGCTGACGACCGCGACACGCCTGTAACTTTGGGCACGCGCGCGGCGCGCAAAGCATTAAGGCACGCCGATATTTTGCCGGACAAGATCGATTTGATAGTTGTGGCAACATCCACCCCGATGTATCTGTTTCCGTCAACTGCCTGCTTGATTCAAGACAAGCTCGGGGCGACAAATGCGGGCGCTTTTGACCTGCTAGCTGCCTGCACCGGGTTTGTCTACGCGCTGGGAGTGGCATCTGCGCAGATTCGCGCGGGCGGGACAGACACGGCCTTAGTGATTGGGACAGAAACGCTTAGTCGCGTTCTGGACTGGTCAGATCGAGGGACTGCCATCTTATTTGGCGATGGCGCGGCCGCGTTTGTTTTACGCGCCAGCGAAATTCCTGGTGGTGTGCGCGAAGTTGTCATGCACTCAGACGGGTCTGGCGGCGACTTGCTGTATTTGCCGTCAGGCATGCGCCCGTCGTGGAACGGAACGCCGCCTCCTCTCGCGCATATGTCGATGAATGGGCGTGAAGTGTTTCGATTTGCCACCAAGATCATGGCGTCTGCTACCCAAGAAGTCGTTGAGCTCGCCGGCTTGTCGATGGATGACATTGACTTGATCATTCCCCACCAGGCCAATTCCCGAATTATCGAGGCGTCTGCCCGTAGTCTTAAATTGCCGATGGATCGTTTTGTTGTCAATATTGAAAAATACGGAAATACCTCAACCGCATCCATTCCTATAGCTGTAGCGGAAGCAGTTGAGGCTGGACGTATCAAGCCGAATGATAAGATCGTCGTAGTCGGATTTGGCGGTGGGCTTACATGGGCCGCGGCCTTAATTGAATGGGCGGTTGAACCTACGCCTATATCTTATGGTCGGGATGTGCTGCGCGAGGGTTTCTATATTCTGGCTCGAGTGCGTTCCCTGCTGCAGCGCTTGTTACGCTTCGTTGGGGCCATTCTTTTTGGCTCACCAACCGAAGAAGCAATTCGCAGGAAAGAGCGTGACTCCAATTTACGGGATAAGTAAGATACGGCTTGCATCGCTGGCCCGCACCTTGACGAAAGGTCGAGCTGGCGGTATTTTGTCTATACTCAGAATCATCTGACGTATTGAAACTCATACCTGAGAGCAAGCTGCACCGAAGCAACGCGCGTTGTATTTTGCCACATTGGGCGATTGAGGCAGAATTTGGCGGCCCGAAGTCTTGTGTTTATTCCCGTCGGACACGAAGGAACTTACGTTTGCCCACTTTGATTACTGCTGAGTGACCTGCACTGAGCCGAATTCTATGATCAAAACCGCTAACGGTTGAGCCATCGACACGGATACCTCCTTGCTCAATAAGGCGTCGCCCCTCGCCTTTACTTGCCACCAAGCCAGCTTGCGAGATCAAGTCAATCAAGCTGGTGTTATCACTGGTCACAGTTATTTCTGGAATATCGTCTGGAACAGCCTTGTCATCTTTGCTGACAAACACCGTGACAAAATGCTCCTCGCCCCGAACGGCAGCTTCCTCTCCGATAAAGATAGTCACAATTTCACGCGCAAGCGCCATTTTGACTTCCTTAGGACGCGTTTGCAAATTGCGCGCAAGTTGAGTCAATTGCTCGCCCCCCCACCCCAACAATAGCTTATGATACGCCAGCATCGCTAAGTCCGGAACGCTCATGATCTTGCCGTACATATCCTCGGGAGTGGCAAGTAGCGGAATATGATTGCCTAATGACTTGCTCATCTTTTGGACACCGTCTGTGCCTGGCAAGCTTTCACCGACAATGATAGCGATCATCGGGCGTTGGCCCATCGATTCTTGCAACTTGCGGCCCGCCACAACGATGTTGAACAACTGATCAGCGCCGCCTATTTGAACGTCTGTTTCCTGTGCAACGGCATCGTAGGCTTGCATCAAGGAATAAAACGTTTCGTGCAGGTAGATGGGATCGCCCGCGTCAAGACGCTTTCGAAAATTGTCTCGAGCCAAAAACTGTTGAACAGTAAAATGTGACGCCATTTGAATAAGGTCGCCAAAATTTAGCGGAGCCAGCCACTCGGCGTTGCGTCGCACTTGAGTCTTGTCTCGATCCAGAATTTTGAAAGCCTGTTCTGCGTAGGTCCGAGCATTTTCCTCCACTTGGGCTGCACTCAATAGGTCGCGCGCTTTGTCCTGATCAGGCTGACCAATGAGGCTCGTATACGTTCCGATTAAGAATGTCACATCGTGGCCCAACTCCTGAAATTGACGGAGTTTGCGCATCGTTATCGTGTGACCCAAATGAAGATCGGGGCGGCGAGGATCATATCCACAGTAGACTTTAAGTGGCTTCCCGGTCGTGGCAGATTCGGCTAGGCGAGCCTGAAGTTCTTTTCGCATTACTGCCGCAGTATTCGGATCGCCATAATCCGTTCCCTGCATAAGCAGTTCTACTTGGCTGTTAATTGAAGAGCTCACTGAATTCCCTTGTCGCTACACGAAGCTCACTAGATGGTCTTAAGCAATTTGAACAATAGTAGACAGTCGTTCTGCGATTGTCAACTGCCGCTCGCGGTCGTCGAGTTTGGCAATTGTATGCCAACATTAACGGAGTTTTTGACAAGACTTCTGCGTGAGCAGGTTGCTATGGCCGTTGGGCAAGTCACGACGGATTGACGTTAAGATCTGCGCCGTTGCGGCATAGCGAGTTGTCTGTCACAGGGGAGTTCACCGTAGCCCAATCCGTGCTATGCTAGGATTGACGCTGATAGGCTTGGATGGCTAATTACTTTGCGCGGGGGAATGCAGTTACGTGCTTTGAAATCGCCACACGAATTTAACTGAGCTAATGCATTGCGTTGTCACCCTCTAAGCGATTGCGTATAATCTCGGCAAATTCTTGATATCCGGCAGAGAGTGACAGAATGACACACCGGTTAACCAGTATAGAAGCTCGGCAGATATTTCTTGACTTTTTTGCGAAGCATGATCACAAGATTGTAGCATCGTCTTCGCTTGTGCCGGGCAACGATCCTTCCTTGCTATTCACAAATGCAGGAATGGTTCAATTTAAGGACGTTTTTCTAGGACTGGATCAACGCCCCTATAAACGCGCCACGACCTCGCAGAAATGCATGCGCATTAGTGGGAAGCACAACGATTTAGAAAACGTAGGGCCATCCCCGCGCCACCATACCTTCTTTGAAATGCTGGGTAATTTTTCGTTTGGCGACTATTTCAAGCAAGACGCCATTCGCTACGCTTTTGATTTGCTCACTAAAGAGTACGAGGTGGAGCCAGAGAATCTCTATTACACCGTCTATCAAGACGACGACAATGCGTTTGACGTCTGGACGAAGGAAATTGGTATTTCTCCTGATCGCGTGTATCGTATGGGACCCAAGACTAACTTCTGGCAGATGGCCGAAACGGGGCCGTGCGGGCCAACATCTGAGATCCATTACGATTGGGGCAAGAACGCTTGCACCTGCCACGACCCAAAATGCAGCGTTGAACTTGATAATGGCTGCGAGCGCTGGCTCGAAATCTGGAACCTCGTGTTCATGCAATTCAATCGCACGAAGGCAGACCCAAAACATACCGGCAAATTCGACCAGCCACTTCCAGCGCCAGGCGTTGACACAGGCATGGGGCTGGAGCGCATTCTGGCCGTGTTGCAAGGCGCGCCTGTCAACTATGACACGGACTTGTTTGCGGACATTATGGACGCGACTCAAGAAATCTTGCGTCATAGTGATGATTTTCGGCAAACGCATACTGTGGCTTATCGTGTCATTGCCGACCATACGCGAGCGGCGACATTTCTAATCGCCGACGGCGTAAATCCGGGAACTACAGGACGCGAGTATATAACGCGAATGCTGATCCGCCGCGCATGGCGATTTGCCCACTCCATGGGCGTTGAAGATCCATTTCTAAGCAAAGTTGCGGAAGCAGTCATTGACAAAATGAGCGATGTCTACTCGGAACTCAGACAATTTGAAAAAGCTATTCACTATCAGATTAGCGCGGAAGAAGATCGATTTATCAGGACTTTAGATCGGTCGCTGCTGCTGCTTGAGGAAATGATTCAGAATTTGCGTGAACAGTCCAGAACCGAACTGAGCGGCACAGACGCGTTTTTCCTGTATGAGACACATGGCCTCCCAATGGAAATTACCCGGGACCTTCTAAAAGAAGAAGATCTAAGCGTTAACGAAGCTGAATTCCAGAGTCGACTTCAGGAGCACAAAGATAAAGCATCAACAGAAACCCATACGCAATCTGATTTCACAGTTTACCAGGAAGTTCTTGGGGCGTTAAAAGACACTAATCTCGGCTACAACCCTTACGACTACGACAAACTGAGCTTGAACACGAACGTTGTGGCGATTATCAAAGCAGGCAAACGCGTCGCCCAGGCAAAGAGCGGCGATACTGTGGAGATCGTCCTGCAGGACACGCCATTCTACGTGGAGTCCGGCGGCCAAGTCAGTGATACCGGCTTGATTACGGGCTCAGGGTGGCAAGCGCGTATTAGCGACATGAGCAAACCCGTTGGAGGGGTGATTGTTCATCACGGTGAGGTTGTTACCGGAAAAATGACGGAAGGCGATACCGCGACGGCCAGTGTGGATTCGAGTCGGCGGTGGGACATTATGCGGAATCATACGGCGACCCACCTACTCCACGCGAGCCTCAGGCGCGCGCTCGGAGAACATGTGCGGCAGAAAGGCTCATTGGTCGCGCCTGATCGCCTGCGCTTTGACTTCACGCATAATCAAGCTCTTGACACTAACGAGATTGAGCGAATCACATGGGAAATCAATCTGCAAATACTTGCAAACCGATCTGTGCAGGTGGTGTCAAAACCGCTGGCAGAAGCAAAGCGTGAGGGCGCGATGGCCCTTTTTGGCGAAAAGTATGGCGAAACGGTGCGAACTGTTTCTGTGCCAGAGATGGGCGATGAATTGTTTAGCTATGAACTCTGTGGCGGGACCCATGTGCGAACAACTGCCGAAATCGGGTTATGCCTAATCGTCGCGGAAGAAAGCAGCGGATCCGGTGTTCGCAGAATTGTCGCGGTGACGGGGCAAGCAGCGCAAGACCTTGCGCGCGAACGGCTTGCCCTGCTAAACGATATCGCGCAACAGCTTGGCGCGGAGCCAGACGACATAGCAGGCAAAATATCCCTTCTTCAAGAAGATCTTAAGGATATGCGCGCACGGCTCGAAAAGTCCGAGCAAGACTCAGCTCGCGCAGGTGTTGACGCGCTCGTAGGCAGCGCCAAAGACATAAATGGCATCAAGATAATCGTAGCGCATGTCACGGCTAATGACCCCGACTTGTTGGCAAACCTCGCAGACTGGTGCCGAGATCGGATAGCAAGCGGGGTTGTCGTGCTTGGCAGCAAAATTGACAACAAGGCGCGCTTTGTTGTCAAAGCCACGCCTGACCTTGTGGCGCGAGGGTTGCATGCAGGCAAACTTGTTGGATCATTGGCGAAATTAGTTGGAGGAGGCGGCGGGGGGCGTCCTGACTTTGCGACTGCGGGAGGAAGCGATCCATCCAATTTAGACACGGCGCTTGGCGAAGTAGAGCGTCTTGTTGCAGAGTCGCTTCGATAGGGCTAGTGAATTGCGACGCGGAGATTGAAAGAGCAAGTCATATACTTGGAGTCGCATGACGACGCAGTTTCCGCGCGTGACAAGCTAGGTTGGTTACGCGCAAGTCGTGTGTTGCTTGCGCTGCCCGACACATTCGATCTTGAACCCCTTCTTCACAACAGACTCGACCTCGTCTTGCTTCAGCGAGAAGCCGCCCGCCGCAAAGCTGAACTAACATTGATTACCCGCGATCCGGTCGTGGTGGAGCATTGCCACGACCTCGGGATCGCCTGCTTTCCAACCATTGACGCGAGTCATCACCGCTTATGGCAAACGGCGCGAGCCCGCTTTGCCGAAAATAATCTGGTAGAGTCCAGGCGCGACAATGAGCTAGAATCGACAGCGCCAAAAGTCGAGCAGGAACTGCCAGATATCACCAACAAGTTTCGCGTAAATCTACGCCAGGGGTTCGCCGCCCTGGCGATAATTTCGATTGTTTGCTTGGCCTTGATAGCATGCCCTTCGGCAACTGTTTACCTCACGCCAATACGCAATCATGTAGCTGCTGACACAATTGTAACTGCTGATCCTGATGCGACGCAGGTGGATAACGCGCAGGGGTTTGTGCCTGCGCGCTTGCTCCAAGAACGTGTTAACGCATTTGCGACAGTGGAAACATCAGGATCTTCTGATCTCCCGACGCAAAGAGCGCAGGGCCTAATTCTTGTCACTAACCTGATTGACGAACAGCTCACAATTCCCGCTGGCACGATCATTGGCACAATAGTGTCGCCACCTGTCCAATTTACAACCGTGGCTGACGCTACTTTACCAGGCAAAGTGGGGCAAACTGTCGCTATCAAAATTCAAGCGCTCGTGCCCGGCGTTGAGGGGAATGTGCCCAGCAATCAAATCAGAGTAATGCTAGGGCCATATGGCGCGCGCGTGGATGTCACAAACCTGCAACCAACACAGGGCGGCGACGTTGAATCTCGGAGAGCAATTTCCCAATCAGATCGAGATCGTGTCCGATCTCTGGCTGTTCAACAACTCCAACAGCGGGCATTTGATAAAATGCAAAATGACCCGATTGTGAATCTCCTAAACACCGAATTTGTGCCTCTTGAGTCACTCAGTGTGCAGAATATTGACACCGAGACATATTCGGGGAACGTCGGCGAGCCAGGCGAAAAGCTTAGCGTCGAGATTGAAGCTGTTGTTCATGGAATCGCTATTGACGAGCGCGGCGCGCGGCAGCTTGCATACTCGGAACTTTCCAGCAATGTCGGCCCCGACTTCACTTTGTCCCCAAGCACTCTCGTCTTCGAGCGTGGCCCCGTGACGGCGCTTGACGACGAACGGCGTGTCACGTTTACCGTGCGCGCGTCTGGCGAAACGCTGGCAAACATTCACCCCGCAGATGTTCAGAACATCGTTCGGGCCAAATCCATAGATTCGGCTAAGTCAATACTGCGGCGACAACTGCCACTATCTGCGACCCCACAGATCACTACCTGGCCAGGCTTCTGGCCGATCATGCCGATCCTTGCAGCTCGTGTGCAGGTTGTAATCGAGGGTGGCAATTGAACAATATTGGGCGGCTCCTTGGAGTAGATCATGGTCTGGCGAGAATTGGCCTTGCATTGAGCGATCCTATGCAGGTAGTAGCCCGCCCCTTTAGCATCTTGGCGCACACTAATCAGCGCGCTGATCTGCGAGCAATCGCCCGGGTAGCAAGCGAAAATGACGTTGCGAAAATAGTGATCGGCCTGCCAACGGACACATTGGGTGGATTATCCAAACAGGCGTTGATTGTCATCCATTGGGCTAGAAAGCTGAGGAATGCGCTTTCCATCCCAATAGTGTTCTGGGATGAGAGCTACTCAACTATCGTTGCGGATGAAATCGCGCGAGCGAACAAGAAGAGGCGGCTCCGTTCGACAGACGATATCGCCGCCGCAGCCATGCTACAGGAATATCTGAATTCGCTGGAAGGAAACACACATGAGACAGGGCGACCGCTCGAAGCGTTTGCGTCCCTCAAATAACCTATTATCCCGGGTCTTGACGATCACGCGGCTTGGCTTGCTCGCGGGAATTATCGTCGTTGTTTTGTTCGCCTCGGTCATTTTCGCCGCTTTACTATCGCGCCGCAACGACCCAACGGCAATTGCGTTTAACCTATCGCCAAGCGCCGACATGAACGCTTTTGAGTCAATTTACCTTGGCGCTTATCTGGCTGCAAATGACATGGAGCTATATCAGCCCGCAAAACTTGGCGCGCCTATTTCTATTGAGATCGCTCCCGGAGAAACGGTAGACACAATCGCATCGGAACTTGTTTCGCTGGGAGCGATAAATAATCCTTCTCTCTTCAGAAACTATGTTAGATACTACGGGCTTGATCGACACCTGGAGGCAGGAACTCACCATATCTCGCCCAACACAAACATTCCCGAAATTGCGGTCGCCCTAACATCCGCCAGCGCGCCCGAAATTACTGCGCGAATTCCGGAAGGGTGGCGGCGCGAACAGATCGCGGAGTGGATAGATCAGCAGACCAACTTTCCGTTCCGAGGAAGCGATTTTTTAGAAGCAACTGGATCCGGATCGTCGCTGGTTGATGAAGCAGGCCTTGCCACCGATTTGCCATCCACCGCCACATTAGAAGGATTCTTGTTCCCGGACACGTACCGCCTTAATATCGATTCTCCCGCCACAGACCTGGCGAAAAAAGCTCTTGTCAATTTTGACCAGCAAGTCGATGCGCAGATGAGACTGGATATTGCTTCAAACGGCTTAACGCTCTTCCAGGTAGTAACGTTGGCGTCCATTGTCGAACGCGAAGCAGTTGTCGATGAAGAGCGCCCGATAATAGCCAGCGTATATCTGAACCGTCTTAGTGCCGGAATGAACTTGGAAGCGGACCCCACCGTGCAGTATTCAATGGGCTATCAGTCAGATAGCGGACTATGGTGGAAACTAAGTCTGACGCAAGACGACTACGGAGCGATTGTCTCTCCCTATAACACATATCTAAACGCGGGGCTTCCCCCCGGCCCAATCGCCAACCCAAGTCTTGCGTCAATCACTGCCGTAATTTATCCTGCGCAGACACAGTATCTTTTCTTTCGAGCGACCTGCGATGGTAGCGGGAGACATCGATTTGCAATGACTTATGAGGACCATGTGAATAATGCGTGTCCTTGAACAACCGCCTTTCATGACAAGACATCTGGCCTCGCTGGGCATCTTGACGTTGACCTTGATAGTCAGCGCGTGCGCCCCCACGCCACGGATCGTCAAGATCGGGTTGGTCGCGCCATTTGAAGGCAGGTATCGCCAAATTGGTTATGACGTTATTCCCGCGGCGCGGTTAGCGGCGAGAGAATTCGCGGCGCTAGAAACTCGGCGGGATATGATTATTGAGATCGTCGCATACGATGATCAGGGCGATCCATCGCGCGCCATAGAACAGGCGCGCCGACTTGTCGTCGACCCTGAGGTCAAGATAGTTATAGGGCACTGGCGCGATGAAACAACGCAGGCAGCGGTCAAGGTATATGCGAGCGCGGGGCTTCCGCTAATCACCTATTCGTCGCAAGACATCGAATCTCCTTACCGTGTGATGAACCTTGCGCCCTCCCATGCGGCGCTTCAAGCGGCGGTTAGGCGATGGCTAGGTCGCCAATCCAAGCTAGGTGACATAATGATTGAGAGCGATGCCGATGACATAATGACTATTGTTGATGAATACCTTTCAGTTAGAGAGCAAAATCAAACAGAGTTAATCGTCGGGGGGCCTGACTGGGGTTTATCGCAGTTCAAATGGCTGGCGCAACAACAAGTAGAATCCGCTTACTTTGTCACAGGCTCACCGCGCCCAGGCGATAGCGCTGACCAGTATTGGTCACATAAAAACCTGGCTCGTTTTGTCGAAGGTTTCAAAGAGGGGAGTTTAGGCGCGCAACCGGGAATGTTGTCGATTGCGGCTTACGAGGCAACATGGCTAGCAATCAGCCGAGTTTCATCGGGCGAGGTTGTTTCGCCGAACGCTAAGTGGACTTTGGACAGCAACTTTGACGACACTGGGCGGCTGGTTGATCAACCAATTTATCTGTATCAATGGACGAACGGGCTGCCGGTTCTAGTCGAGGTTGTACGATGACCCCCTACCCCGATCTATCGTCTTCGCGTTCAGCATAATCTTTTGCGATTGTTTCTAGGTCGGGGTTGACACAGGCTTGCCGACCTATCTTCGCCATGGGGAACCATCCCTGCCCAAGATTGACCGCAACAACATCGCAAGTGAAATCAGTGTTTGTCGACTCATCATTTGCCATCAGATTTGAGCCAACGCCGTAAATATCGACCGGCACACCTAAGCGCTCAAAGCGAGATATTTTCTCGGGCGAGAATCCGCCACTCACAACTATTCGAACGCCTTTACAGAACGCCTCTGCTTCTTTCCTCCAGTTGGTTGGAATCTCCCAGCTTTCGTGCGCATGATCCAAGCTGTGTCTGACTGCCGTTACAAGACGTGGATTCACGCCCAAATCAAGAGCAGGATCGCCGAGCGGTTCCAGCGAGGCGTCGCGCATGTTCGAACTCGTATCCAACCGCACCCCGAACAATCGATATTTCTCGGCTTCGGTGTCGCTTCCATCAGCTTTCAACCCACGAAATCGCTCGAACAAAGCGTGAGCCACATCTAATGTGGTGCGAACTGAGTCGTTGTTGAAATCAACCAGCGCGATGCGTGGAACCTGAGAAGATTGGGTCTCGGCAAATCGAAGCATGGCTTCGGTGGTGTTGCCAAGAAAGCAGGCAATTACCGCATGGGGCACGGTTCCACCGCCAAAACCGCCCCACCAGTCGCCTTGAGCATCTGTGCTAACATAGCTCTTGAGTTGGCCATGATAGTCTCGGTTGTAACGCTGAACCGCGATGTCGTAAGCGTACCCGTCAGCGGCTTGAACTTCATGGACGTCAAAGCGCGCCGGAAAAAACAATACCGGTTTTCCGCTGGCCGCCACGAGTGTGTTGTAAACATTAGTTGCGATCCGGCTAGCGCGCGAAAGAATGCCCAATGTTGGCGTTTCGAGCATTGCAAAACTGCGATAAGCGCCTCGAACACGCAGGACGGGTTGAACAACGAGCGGATCGCCTTGATATGTCGCCAGAACGCCGTCTTGCACCGCTTCGACTTCAAGGCGGTCCCATGCAGATTGAAATTCGCCTCCTTCGTTGGTGTGTCCGGCACAATGACGCAACATCGAGAGGGCTTTATCCACTCCGGCTACAAGCGCGAACGGCTTGCGGCGGGTAAACCACTGCATCTCAACTTGCAAATCGCTAATCTTCGCGCCTGTCACAACAGCATCTGGCAAACGGGGCGATTCAGCCTGAAAGGTGTGGCCTTGTCGACTCAGGGTGTCTAACATGTGCCCCACATTAGCGAAGTATTTGTCGGAATACCAACCCTGACGCATACGGTCAACATCAAGTTTGAATGTTTTGTTGGTCAGCCGCTTGCCATTAAAAATGCTCATTCAGGTTTCCTGATCCTTGTCCATCACTGCGGGTCAATTTGCTCGCACGCGAAAATTAACTATACTGAGTCGTCATGGACGGTGAACAGACGATTTGGCCCAGAGAAAGTTTTGCCAACCTTCGTGCGCTGTTATTGGAGGCGCTTCAGGCCGGGATGTTTCTTTCTCGCGAAGCAACGTGGCGTCCCCATTTCACGGGAGAAATCCTATACTTCGCCGACCGCGTTTTCGGCGTTGAGCGACCTGCTGTGCTTGTGTTAGCTGAAGAGTTGACCACCGAGATTGTCGACAATGCCGCTGAAAGTGATTTCCGTAGCACGGCGCTCATCGGGCTTACACTCGCGCCTGGCGTCGAGCTGGGCCAAGCGCGAGCCACACGGGCGGCGCGCATCGCCGAGACGGATGTTGGAGAGCATTATTGGGCCACTTTTGTCTTGGACAATGCCATTCTGGTAACGCATGGCACACCACTCTCGTGGTGCCGACTGGTTGGCGAGGTCATGAACGCGCAGATATCCACACCATTTGTCCAACGAAAGATTTGCCAGCATTGCCATGCCCTCAACGATTATCATGCTAGAGTCTGCGCAAACTGCCAAACGCCGCTGTCACTGACTGGCAAGTTAACATAATTTTGTCTTGACAAGGCCCCAAGCTCTTTGCCCACCAACCCTTGCGCCAATGTTTGCTACCCCCCCACAGCTGCTTGCACTTCAGCAAAAATGTTGGCTATGTCGATTATCTGGCCGTTGAGCAGAATAGTTGGCGTGCTATTAACGCCCAAGCGCACGCGTTCAGCTTCTAATTCGGCAAGAGCCGTCGTCGTGGACGATGCGTCATAACATTGGCGAAATTTTGGCATGTCCAATTGGATAGCGGAGGCCTGAACAGCAAAGACATCCAACGAATAGGCGCCGGGGCTATTGCTATCGAAGACGCTCCACACGGCGTCATGCATTTCCCAGCCTTTGCCCTGTTCGGCGCCGCAAAGCACTGCTCTTGCTGCCGAAGGCGAATATGTTGGATTGATGAAGCTGACCGGTTTGTAAATTATCCTCAATTTGCCGTCCCGCACGTATTGGTCAATGAGTTGGTGAATCGTGTCAGCCATATCACGACAGTGAGGGCAACTGAAGTCGCTATACTCAACGAGAGTCGCAACAGCGTCTTTGCTTCCCAATGAAAGGCCGGGCGCTCCCGTGCGATCAATCTCTTGCGGCAAACCCTGATACCGCGTCACATCGACAGGGGCCGCCGCAGTGGAGGCGTTCCCGAGCGCTACCAAGATCACGACGACAGCTATCGCGGCTATAACGACGCCGCCTATGACTAATCCCTGACTCTGGCGGCGGCTGCGACGTTCTTGCACACGCTGTTTAACTGTGCGCTTGCTCATAATTACCTCATATTCAAGTGAGAAAAATATTATTCTGTACAGTATTGCACATCTCGAGTTCAGCGACCACCAAGTTAACCTGAAAATATACGGACGCCCGGTATTAGCCAGGCCACACGCCGCTGATACTCATGATACTCTTCTCCATAGAGCGCTAAGAGTCTGCGCTCTTCAATCATTGAGCCAAACACAAAGTAGAGTGTCAATCCTGCATTGAATACAAGTTCATCGATTCTGGGGGTAGGCGAACACCACAGAAATATTAAGCTGAAAAGGTATAGCGGATGACGCGACAGGAGATATGGCCCACGCATCACCAGCCGTTCAGGTTGTAGAGGAAGGTCTTGATTCGTCATGTAGGCAAACACTTGTCGCAAGCCCATAAATCGGAGCCAGTCAATTGAAAGCAACGCCCAGACCAACCCGGCCAGACCTGCCACTTGAAATCCTCGTATGAGCCAAGCTAAGGGGCCTGACACAACCACAACAGGCGCGCCATCGGACAGCAGCATAACAGCCAAGGATGGCGCAAGCGTTAATATTGATAGCGTATTGTATGCCAGCCGATACCAGCCTTCCACAAAACGATCTGATAGAATCCACTTAAGCTTGGCTTTTGTGGCGACACCTGCGGTTACGCTATGGATTAGCGCAAAAGCCGCAATTAATGATAGCAATAGAAGCGCACGCTCAATCATGATTACACGCAACCTTTTTTCAAGAAAGATAACACAAACACGCAACCTCTATGATTATAATCGATTCGAGCCAATAGGAGCTTAGATGAATTCAAAACCGTTGCGTGTAAATGATCAAGACTTTGACGAGAAGGTTCTGGGAGCAGACAAACCCGTTCTTGTTGATTTTTGGGCAGAGTGGTGCGCGCCCTGCCGAATGGTTGGCCCAGTCGTAGAAAGAATTGCAGGCGAGCGTGACGAATCATTGATTGTAGCCAAGCTCAACATTGACGAAAGCCCGATTGTCGCGCAGCGATACGGTATCATGAGCATCCCGACGCTGGTTGTCTTCAGTGGCGGCGCTCCCGTTGAAGGGACGGTAGGGGCGGTTCCGTACGAGCCGCTTAATGAATGGGTTGGTCAATTGCTGGAGCGAATTGAAACCGAAACAGCGTCTAATTGAGAAAGGAAACCAAAGCCATATAATAGGGAAATGCCAAGAAAGCGATTTGAGGTCACTGAACAACAGGA
>Ga0210377_10001190_pt1 | contig 23921 bp, 18 predicted proteins | sample PLM4_65_b1redo_FD_155480 | JGI IMG/M metagenome (GOLD analysis project Ga0210377, IMG submission 155480) | Groundwater sediment microbial communities from an aquifer in East River, Colorado, USA - PLM4_65_b1 redo | ecosystem: Environmental > Terrestrial > Soil > Riparian zone | place: USA: East...
CCGCTCGATGGCCTGGACCGCACCCCCTCCCTCCTCGATCCGCTCGAGGAGGCGGAGGGCCTCGGCCTCCACCGCATCGGTGGCCGCTTCGACGGCGTAAGCGCCCCCGAGCGGGTCGACGGTGTCGCCTACGCCGGTCTCGAAGGCGATGACCTGCTGCGTGCGCAGCGCGAGACGAGCCGAGGCTTCGGTGGGGAGCGCCAGGGCCTCGTCCTTGGCGTTGGTGTGAAGGCTCTGGCACCCTCCCAGCACCGCCGCCAGGGCCTGAAGGGCCACGCGGACCACGTTGGTGTCGGCCTGCTGCGCCGTGAGGGTGACGCCGCCCGTCTGAACGTGGAAGCGCAGTTGCTGGGCCTTGGGATCGTCGACACCCAACCGTTCCTTCATGAGGCGTGCCCACAGCCGCCGCGCCGCCCGGAACTTCGCCACCTCTTCGATGAAGTCCGAATGACAGGCGAAGAAGAAGGAGAGCCGCTCGCCCAGACGCCCGGCGTCCAGGCCCGCCCCCTTGGCTGCCCGCACGTACTCCAGGGCGTTGGCGAAGGTGAAAGCGAGCTCCTGGGGAGCCGTCGCCCCGGCCTCGCGGATGTGGTACCCGGAGATCGAGATCGGGTTCCACCTTGGGGCACGCTCGACACAATAGGAAAGAACGTCGGTGACCAGCCGCAGCGACGGCCCTGGCGGGTAGATGTAGGTCCCGCGGGCGACGTATTCCTTCAGGATGTCGTTCTGGACCGTCCCCGAGAGGGCAGACTCGGCGATCCCCCGCCTCTGTGCCACGGCGATGTAGAGGGCCAGGAGCGTCGCCGCCGTGGCGTTGATGGTCATCGAGGTGGACACCTTGTCCAGGGGGATCCCTTCGAGGAGGGCCTCCATGTCTTCGATGCTGTCGATGGCGACACCCACCCGTCCCACTTCTCCCATCGAATGTGGGTCGTCGGAGTCGTAGCCGATCTGCGTGGGCAGGTCGAAGGCGACCGAAAGGCCGGTGGTGCCCTGCCCCAGCAGGTAGCGGTAGCGACGGTTCGAGAGGGCGGCGGAGGCGAAGCCCGCGTACTGCCGCATGGTCCAGAGACGCCCCCGGTACCCCGAGGGATGGAGACCGCGGGTGAAAGGGTAACGTCCCGGCTCTCCCACGGCCGTGGCGAAGGCCGGCGCGTCCTGCGGCCCGTAGACCACGGCCCGAGGGAGGCCGGACGCCGTCTTGCGGTCCTCGGCCATCGCGCGCACGTTAGCACGACGAGGGTCGGGCTTGACAGCGGAGCGGACGACTCCCCATAATCGTTCACGGGCATCCCTTAGCGGGGTCGAGCGATGGAGCGAACGGATCCCACGAGCAGCGAAGACGTCAAACGAATCGTCCAGGACCTCGGCTCCACCATACAGCGGACGCTCGCTGAGTCTCCCCAGATCGCCCACTGCCTGAACCGGATCAAGTCCGAAGGCTACGAGGTGTCCCTCGTCCTCGAGGCCACCATCGGGTTCAACAAGACCGGCAGTCGTGAGACCGCCGAAGTCTCGACGTTCGACTTCCGCGTCGAGAAGAGCGAGCCGGTCGAGCTGAAGATGACCCCCCTCGACAAGAAGTTTCTCCGCTCGCTGAAGATCAGCGTGGACGAAGCCGAGGAGTAGCCTCCGCGATCCTGAAGACCCGGGCGCCCTCCTCGACGTAGACCGGCTGCAGGAGCTCCGCCTCGACCCGCCCATCGATGGTCTGTGAGCCGTAGAGATAGACGAAGCGGGCGCCCAGGCTCCGCGCGATCGTCGCGGCCTCGGCCGGATCCTCCGTCCGGAAGAAGTTGCGCACCGTCTCTTCGCGCTCCCGCAGCTCCCGCGGCGGGGCGAACTGCCGCATGTAGGGCATGTACTGCGTGAAGGCGACGCGGCGACCGATGAAGACGATGGGCGGGGGTGGATAACGCGAGAAGGGGCGGGTCAAGACGACGTCGCCCGGAGCGCTCGCCTGCTCCAGCGCCGCCATCGCCCGCGTGACGCGCGCCGGAACGACGTCCGGGGGCGTGACCGCCTTCCGCCACACGAACTCCAGCGTCGAAGGCAGCGCGAGGGCCCCGGCGAGGGCCAGGGCGAGCAGCCGCCTCGAGCCGGATCCCGCGAGGCGCCCCAGGGTGGTGGCGGCGAAGATCCACAGCAGCGCACCGCTCTGGACCGTGAAGTAGACCGATTCGTTGAAGCTGTCGTCGGCGGTGATGCGGAGGAGCAGGGCAAGGGGCCACCCGACGAGTGCCATCACGGCGAGGACGGCGGCCGGGGCGTCCCGGGAGCGCGCGGCGGTCAGGGCCGCGGGGAGACCGAGAAGGCGCAACCCGAGGGACGCGGCGAGCCAGGGGATCGACCACGCGGCGAGAACCGCCCACGAGGCCGGCGGAAGCTGCGCCATCTCCCGCGTCAGGGCCACGGAGGCCAGGGGGTCGAGGACCACCGCCACGGTCCGCCCTCCCTGCCCCAGGACCAGGGCGGCGGTCGCGAGCGCGCAGGGGGTGGCGACGGTCGCGAGGTCCGCGCGGCGCGCCGAAGAGATCAGGATCGCGACTCCCAGGCCCGCAAGGAGCTGGGCCGCCAGGAAGACCTTGAAGAAGGGAACGGCCGCGCCGAGGGCCGCGGCGACGACGAGCCAACCGCGCCCTTCCCCGTTCTGGAACCGCCGCAAAGCCACGACCACGCCGAGGGCCATGGCGATGGCCGGCACGGCGGAGTTGGCGAACACCAGGGAGAGCAGCAGGTTTCCCCGCAGCAGCTCGGTCCACCAGTGGACACCCGGCCGAAAGATGCCGATCAGGAACGAGAAGTCGGTCGCGAGGAGCGTCCACGGGACCAGGGCCAGGGCCAGGGGAGGCGCTCCGAGGGCTCGAGCCGCCGCCCGCAGCGCCAGGACCAGGGCGAGCGCCCAGAGGGTCGTGTCGAAGCGGTAGAGGGCGTCGTAGGGATGGATCCCCGCCCAGCGCAACGCCGCGGCCCGGATGAGGTGAGGGCCCACGTGGTAGCCGAGGGGAACGCCCGAAAGACCCGGGACCTGTGGGGGGTAGGTCGTGGCCAGCTCCCAGGTGACACCGACGTGGAAGGCCGTGTCCACCCGCTCGAGATCGTCGAGGAGGAACTCGCCGGTCCCCGTCCACCGGTTGAGCGGGTACTGGATGACGGCCAGGACGATGACCACGGCAAGGAACGGAAGAGAGGCGCCGCGGATCCCGGGCCCTTCGGCCGCCAGCCAGGGGCGGCGGGGCCAGACCAGTCCGAGGTTGCCCGCGAGGACCAGCAGGGGAAAGAGCCATGGGACGCCCGAGGCGAGAGACGCCCACGAGGCCGCCGCGCCGAAGGCGAGGCCGAGGGGCAAGACGAGAGCGGCATCGACCCGCAGGCGAAGGCACCGTTGGAGCGCGATGCCCGGGCCGGCGAGGGCGGCGGCGGCGAAGGCCAGGTAGGCGAGGGTGGGTACCAGGACGAGAGACCCGTCAGCCAGCCGAAGGCCCGCTGCCGGCTGGCATGGCTATCCCCGCGGGTTGAAGGCGGCCCGTCCCGCGAAACGCGCCATCGGCCCGAGCTCTTCTTCGATACGCAGGAGCTGGTTGTACTTGGCGACGCGGTCGGTGCGGGAGGCGGACCCGGTCTTGATCTGGCCGCATCCGGTCGCCACCGCGAGATCGGCGATGGTCGTGTCCTCGGTCTCGCCGCTCCGATGGCTCATCATGCAGGTATAGCCTGCGCGACCCGCGAGGGCCATGCACTCGAGGGTCTCCGTGAGGCTTCCGATCTGGTTCACCTTGACGAGGATCGAGTTGCCGATCCCCTTGGCGATGCCGTCGGCGAGGATCTTGGGGTTGGTGACGAAGATGTCGTCGCCGACGAGCTGGATCTTCGAGCCGAGGGCCTTCGTGAGGTCCCGCCAGCCGTCCCAATCCTTCTCGCCGAGGCCGTCCTCGATGGAGATGATGGGATAGGCTTTCACCCACTTCTCGTACATCGATATCATCTGATGGGACGACTTCGTCGCACCCCCGGATTTCTTGAAAACGTACTTCTCCTTGCCGTCGTGAAACTCGCTGGCCGCTGGGTCGAGGGCGACCGAGACCTGGGTGCCGGTCTTGTAGCCGGCGACCCGGATCGCCTCGACGATGGTCTCGAGGGCCTCTTCGCTCGACTTGAGGTCGGGAGCGAAGCCCCCCTCGTCCCCCACGGCCGTGCTGTAGCCCTTCTTCTTCAGGATCGCCTTCAGGGTGTGGAAGATCTCGGCCCCGGCTCGCAGGGCCTCGGCGAAGCGGTCGAAGCCGTGTGGGGCGATCATGAACTCCTGGGGGTCCAGTTTGTTGTCGGCGTGGGCTCCGCCGTTGATGATGTTCATGCACGGCACCGGTAGTGTGCGGGCGGTCACTCCACCGACGTAGCGGTAGAGAGGCATCCCCGTCGCCTCGGCGGCGGCCTTGGCGACAGCGAGAGACACGGCGAGGATGGCGTTGGCGCCGAGTCGTTTCTTGGTCTCGGTGCCGTCGAGATCGATCATGAGGGAGTCGATCAGGGCCTGGTCGAGGGCGTCTTCGCCGATGACCTCGCCCGAGATCATGTCGTTGACGGCCGCCACGGCCTTCTGAACGCCGCGGCCCAGATAGCGCTTCTTGTTCCCGTCGCGCAGCTCGACCGCCTCGCGCTCGCCGGTGGAAGCCCCGGAAGGAACGGCGGCGCGGCCCATGGCCCCGCCCTCCAGGACCACCTCCACCTCGACCGTGGGGTTCCCGCGGCTGTCGAGGATCTCCCGAGCGAACACGCTGTCGATGTTGGTCATCGCCTCCTCATGTTCCGGCGTTCGCGTCCACGCAGCACTCCTCGCCGGGGGTCACGACGACTATGCCTCCCTCGGAGACCGTGTGGCGCCGACGGTCTTCGTGGGGATCATACCCGATGACCGCGCCCTGCGGGATCTCCACGTCGCGGTCGATGATGGCGCGGCGGACCCGCGCGTGACGATGGACGACGGCGTTGGGCATGAGGATGGAGTCCTCGACGTCACAAAACGAGTGGACTCGGACGTTCGGGGAGAGGATCGACCGATGGACCCGGCTCCCCGAGACGATGCACCCCGCCGAGACGATGGATTCCGTAGCCACGCCCCGCCGCCCTTCTTCGGCGAAGACGAACTTGGCCGGCGGGAGCTGTGGCTGGTAGGTCCGCATGGGCCAGTCGGGGTCGTAGAGGTTGAACACGGGATCCACGTGGACGAGGTCCATGGAGGCCTCGAAGTAGGCGTCGAGGGTGCCGACGTCGCGCCAGTACTTCGACTCCTTCTTGTTCTCGTCCCAGAAGAGATGGGCGTACACCCTCGCCCCCCCCTGGACGAGCCTCGGGATGATGTCTTTTGCGAAATCGTGGCTCGTGGACTCCTCGGCGTCGCGCACCAGCTCTCGGACGAGGAGGTCGGTGTCGAAGATGTAGACACCCATCGAGCCGAGGCAGAAGCCGGGGTTCCAGGCGGTCGGTGGAGCGTCCTCCGGCTTTTCCTCGAAACCGGTGACGCGGTTCTCGTCGTCCACCGCGAGGACCCCGAAGCGGCGGGAGTCGGAGAGAGGGACCTCGATGGCGGCGACCGTGAGCTCTGCACCCCGGGCGATGTGGACGTCGAGCATCTTGCCGTAGTCCATCTTGTAGATGTGGTCGCCCGACAGGATGATGAACCAATGGGGCCTTTCACGCTCGAGGGAGTAGAGGTTCTGATAGACAGCGTCGGCCGTCCCCAGATACCAGTTCTCCCCGACGCGTTTCTGGGGCGGCAGGATCTCGATGAACTCCCCCAGCTCGGTGTTCATGCTGCCCCAACCCAGGCGCACATGGCGGTTGAGGCTCTGGGATTTGTATTGAGTCGCGATGAAGATCTTCCGGAGGCCGGAGTTGATGCAGTTGGAGAGGGTGAAATCGACGATGCGATAGGGCCCGCCGAAGGAGACGGCGGGTTTGGCTCGGTTTCGGGTGAGGGGGTAGAGCCGCTCCCCTGCCCCTCCCGCCAGGAGGACCGCCACGACCTCGCGCAACAGAAGGACATTCATCCGGGAGCCGCTCTCGTCCTCACCCCGTTCCGCGGAGCTTCGTCACATCCGGGTCCTGAGCACGACACGGGCCGGCGAGCCGTCGGCGCCCACGATCCGCAGCGGCAGGCACGTCATGTCGTACTCGCCCGGCTCTGCGGCCGAGAGGTCCAACCCCTCGACGATGATCACGCCGGCCTCGAGCAGAGCGTGATGGGCGGCGAACTCCTTGCTCTGGAACTTCTCCACCGAGAGGTAGTCGATCCCCACGAGCTTGATCCCGGCCTGCACGAGGTACGTCGCGGCGTCCGGGGTAAGGTAGACGAAGTCCTCCTGGAACTCAGGGAGCCGGAGCCGGCCCGACATCCGGGTCTTCAACAGGACGCGGATATCGTCGCGAAGGTCGAGGGCCTCCAGATCGGCCCGCTCGATCTTGTCCCGCGCCGCAATCTCGACGACGCGAGCCTTCCCCATGAGAATCTCCAGGGGGAGCTGATCCACGGTGCCGCCGTCCGCCAGAAAATGGTACGGTGCATCCACGTGAGTGCCGGAATGGGCCCCGAAGCTGAGCCGCGCCACGTTGTAGGGCTGACCGTCCGCAATCCGGTGGGTGAACTCCATGTGGAAAGGCGGGTCGCCCGGGAATACGGGGACGTCGGCCGAGAGCGGGACGGTCACGTCGAGGATCTTGGTCATCCGGCTTCAGGAGGCTCCGCAGGCGACGCGGGCTCCTTATAGCACAGAGGCGGGGCGGCCGGAAGGCGGAGGGTGAATCGGGGTTGACAGCCCCTCCGGCCCCTGATAGCGTCTTTGGAGACGAGGGGCTCCGGCGAGCGCTCGTCGCAAGAAGCTAAAGAAAGACATCCCGCGATGAGCTTCCCGAAGAAGACCCTCGCGATTCTTCTCCTGTTCGCCATCCCGTGCGTGGCATCCGCGAGGGACGGCGGTGGGAACCTCCTCGGCTGGGTGGAGGACTCGCGCGGGATGCCGGTATCGGGCGTCCTCATCTCGGTCTTCTCCAAGGGGATGCGGGACGGTGGGTTCGTCACGGTTTCCGACGGGGCGGGCCGCTTCTTCCTCCCCTCGCTCCCGGCCGGTTCCTACACTCTGAGGGCCCTCGGGCAGGGGCATCGCCCGGCTCCAGCCCGACAAGTCACGGTCCTCCCGAACCAGGATTCGATCTTCTCCGTGAGCCTCCAGGCCCTCGACCTGACCGACGAGAAGGTCGCCGCCCGGGCCCGCGAGCTCCAGTGGCTGGAAAGACACAAGCGCCGCTCCGTGCTGGAGGACCGGGACGACAAGCCGCGCGAGGACGACGATCGCGCACCGGCGATGGCCGACCTCGCGGAGCGGCTTGCCCCTTGGCTCTCCGACCTCAAAGGCAGCGTGGAGTTCGCCGCGAACTCCGAGGTGCTGGGAACGCCGGCCGCTCCGACGCTGGCCAACGCGTTCCCGGGGGGCTCCGGTGTGGTGAGGCTGAAGGGCCGGATCACCGACTCGGCGAGGTTCTCCCTGGGAGGTCTGCTGGCCGAAAAGGGAAGCCGCTCCTGGCGGATGGCCGGCGAGTTCAGCGTGGATCCAGGGGGGGGCCACGAGGTCCAGCTCGGTACCGGCTACGGCACGCGCCTGCTCCACTCCCCCTCGAGCTCCGAGGAAGACGCCGAGAGCGCGAGCGTCGGAGCGGTATTCGTGCAAGACCGCTGGTCGATCGGGAACCGGTTTGTCCTCACGGCAGGCGCCCGTCATACCTATATCGGGTTCGTCGCCGACCGGAACCACACCGACCCGATCGCCATTGCGGAGTTCTCGCCGGGCGCGTCCATGCACCTTCGAGGCAGCTTCACGAGCCGCACCCTGGCGCCGGGGGGCGACCTCCTCACTCTCTCCACCCTCGCTGCGGCTCCCGCGATCGCCTACGCGATCACCGACGGCGGGCTTCGCCCGCAGCGCACGCTCCACTACGAGATGGCGGTCTCTCGCGAGCTGGGCCAAACGCTTCTCGAGGCCCGGACCTTCCGTGAGGACACCCGGGACCTGCTCGTGAACGCTTTCGATCGGTTCAGGGCAGGGCGTTCCCTGCACATCGTCAACGGCGGCGGTCTCTCCGCCCGCGGTATGGGTCTCGAGGTCTCCCATCGGTTCGGCAACGTCATGAGAGGGTCCCTCGGCTATACCTACGGACACGGCTGGAGCGATTCTGCGGGACAGGCGCGGACGTTCCCGTTCGCCGAGGGTGGCTTTGCGGGCTTCGCTCGCGAGGCCTCCTATCACGACATCGCGGCACAGGTGGAGACCGTTTTCGAGTGGACCGACACGCGGCTCGTGGCGTACTACCGGGTGAACAGCCTGAAAGGCGCGGCTTCCGAGCGCGTCCCGATGCGAGCCACGCGCTTCGACATCCAATTGAGCCAGGGGCTCCCGTTCATCGGGGCTCTCACCCGCACCGACTGGGACTTGCTGGTCGCTTTCCGCAATCTGTTCTACGAGCCGAGGGAGGGGGGCTTCCTGGACGAGGTCACGGTCGTGAACCCGCCGACACGCATGACGGGCGGTATCTCGGTCCGGTTCTAGGGCCAGGAGGCAAGAGCCCTACGTCGGAGCAGGGCTTCACAAGGGGCGAGAGGTGGCGAGGCCCAGTGCCTCGCTTCTTTTTTGGCCTGCCCAGGAATCCAATGCCCTGGATTCCCATACATTGACGCGGATCCGTCAAGCCGAATTGGCGGACGGAACAGGTTGTTTCCGCGGAGTTTAGGGGCGACCGAGTTTCTGGATCATGGGCACAGGGTTTGCACGTAGCGCAGGGCGAAACGCTCGAGACCACGGGTGCCGGCGCGTGTGGTGGCGCGTCTCCCACGGGGTCAGGGCCATGACACGACGCGTGATGCGATGAGACGGCCCCGCACGAAGAACCTGACGGTCCTTGCGGTCGCGTTCTTGCTCACCGGTCTGGGCGCTTACAACATTTTCCTCAAAGCGACCTGGACGCTCCTCGACGACGGTGTGTTCTGGAAAGCCGCGCCGCAGGGCGTCGTCGCGGGCCGAGTCGCCGTGGGCGGGCCGGCGGACCGCGGTGGGATCCAAGTCGGTGACGTCCTTCTCGGCGTCGGCGGCCAGGAGGTGATGACGGCCGAGCAGGTCCAGGCCCACCTGGCCGAGCGTCACCCCGGAGACAAAGTCGTCTATTCCCTCCTGCGGGCTGGCGAACGCCGATCCTTCGAGGCCAGGGTACAGCCCCTTCCGAAGGGGAACATCACGCTCTTCTACTATCTCTCCCTCCTCGGCTTCTTCTGCCTCGTCGTGGGAACCGTGGTGATGCTGCGGCGCCCTCCCGACCGGGCCGCGCTTCACTTCTACGCGATTTGCTTGCTGTTCTTCCTCATGTACTCGACGTCGTTCACCGGCAAGCTCGACTTCGCCGATTGGACGCTCCTCTGGACGGACCACCTCGCGATCCTCCTCCTCCCCGTGGTCTTTCTGCACTTCTGCCTGTCCTTCCCCGAGCGGAAGCTCCCCACGCTCCGCGGGTGGCTGATCCCCACGGCCTACATGCCGGCTCTGGCGCTGGCGGGGGCCTCGGTCGCAAGCCAGATCCTCTTCGTCGCCACCCCGCAAGGCGAGATCCTCTGGCGCATCACCGCGGCCATCGACCGGTCGATGCCCCTGTACTTCGCGGCGCTCTTCACGGTTTCCTTCGGCATCCTGCTCCACTCGTACCGCCGCACGCACGGGGTGACGGCCCGGAAGCAGATGAAATGGCTGGTCTGGGGGACCGGGGCGGGTGTGCTGCCTTTCTTCGCGTTCTACTCCATCCCCTTCGTCCTGGGTCGCGAGCCGCGCTTCGTGATGGAGCTGGCCGGCTGGGTGCCGCTGGCCCTGATCCCGCTGTCTCTCGCCTACGCAGTGGTGAAGCATCGGCTCATGGACGTGGAGCTCATCTTCCGGCAAACGCTGGTCTTCATCCTGGCGACGGCGGCGATCGTGGGGATCTGCCTGCTGGTCGTAGGGCTCTACAACGCGTCGATCTCGGGCGGTGACGAGCCCCACGTGAGCCTCATCGCCATCCTGTCGGCGCTCGTGGTGATTCTCCTCTTCACACCGGTGAAGACCCGGATCCAGGAGGGCATCGACCGGCTCTTCTACAGGGAGCGGTACGACTCGCGCCGGACGCTGCTTCGCCTTTCTCAGGACCTGAACGCCGACCTCGACCTGGGCCGCATCGCCGAGCGTCTGATCGAGCGGACCAGCTCCGCCCTCGGCGTCTCGTCGATGGCCGCGTTTCTCCCCGACGCCCACGGTTCCTTCTCGATCTTCAGGTCACTGGGGTGCCCGCCCGGATCCGAGACGGTGCGGCTGCCTCCCAGGGGTGCGCTCCTCGATCGGCTTGCCCAGGGAGACCCGGTGAACGTGGAGGCCTGGGGCGAGTCGTTCCCCGAAGTCGGACCTCTCGACTTCGCCTACTACTTTCCCTGCCGCGCCAAGGGCGAGGTGATCGCCATCCTCGGCGTCGGCCGCAAGGAGGGCCTGGATCCCCTCAACAGCGAGGAAGTGGACCTGTTCCAGGCCCTCGCAGGACAGGCGGCCACGGCATTCATGAACGGCCGGCTCTACCGGAGCCTTCTCGAAAAGGCCGACGAGCTGCAGCGACTGACGGAGTACAACGAGAACATCCTCGAAAGCATCGACTCGGGCATCCTGGTCCTCGATCTGGATGGACAGATTGCCCGCTGGAACCGCGTGATGGAGTCTCTGTACGGTCGCCGACGGGACACCGTTCTGGGACGCTCCCTCAGCGAGATCTTCCCCGAGTCCTTCCTCGAAGCGCTCCGCGGGAGCCTGGTCCTCGGCGAGACGGAGGAGCTGGCCCACATCTACAAGCTGCACCTTCCGACCCCGGATGGCCGAAGCCTGATGGTGAACGTCTCCATCGCTCCCTTCCAGATCGGCTCGGGCGTGCGCCACGGCACGGTCCTGATCATCCAGGACGTGACAGCCCGCATACGGCTCGAGGAGCAGCTCCAGCACTCCGAGAAGATGGCCTCCATCGGCATCCTGGCGGCCGGCGTGGCCCACGAGGTGAACACGCCGCTGACCGGGATCTCCTCGTACACCCAGATGCTTCGGGAGCAGATCAAGCCCGAGGACCTGCGCTACCCCCTGCTCGAGAAGATCGAGAAACAGACCTTCCGTGCGGCCAAGATCATCAACAACCTCCTGAACTTCTCGCGCTCGGGCAGCGCCGATCTCGAGAGGCTCGACGTGAACAAGATCCTCCTCGACGTGCTCTCGCTCCTGGAGCATCAGCTCGAGAACAACCGCGTCCGCGTCCTGAAGGAGTTCGCCGAGGACCTACCGCCGGTCCGCGGGAACGAGAACCGGCTGCAGCAGGTCTTCTTCAATCTGATCCTGAACGCCAGGGACGCGATGCCGAGCGGGGGCTGGCTCACCCTCGTCACCCAGGCCGACGACGACACCGTGGTCATCGAAGTCCGCGACACCGGCACGGGCATCCGACGCGAAGACATCAAGCGTATCTACGATCCATTCTTTACGACCAAGGGGATCGGGCGCGGCACGGGCCTCGGCCTGTCGGTGTCCTACGGAATCCTGCAGGAGCACGGCGGAGCCATCTTCGTGGACAGCGTCCCGGGCAAGGGAACGACCTTCCAGGTGGCCCTGCCGGCGATGGCCCTGGCGGAGGCGGCGCGACGATAATGGAGACCGCGAGCATCCTCGTCGTCGACGACGAGGAGGTGATGCGAGACGTCCTTCAGACTCTCCTGTCCCAGGCGGGATACCAGGTCGCGCTGGCCGAGGATGGCGACCGGGGCCTCGCCTTGGCGCGCAAGCACGCCTACGACGCCGCCATCGTCGATGTCATGCTCCCCCAGATGGGCGGCATCGACGTCCTCGAGGAGCTCAAGAAGATCGACGCGGACCTCGCCGTACTCATGATCACGGCGTACGCCTCGGTGGAGACGGCCATCACCGCCATGAAGAAGGGCGCCTTCGACTACGTGACCAAGCCCTTCAAGCACGAAGAGGTCCTCCACATCCTGAGAAACGCGCTGCATCAGAGGCGCCTCCAGGACGAGAACCGCCAGCTCCGAACCGCCCTCAGGGACCAGGGGCGGTTCACCGAGATCGTGGGCAAGAGCCCGCGTATGCAACAGGTCTTCGGCTTGATCACCCAGGCCGCGCCTTCCCGCTCCACGATCCTGGTCGTGGGCGAGAGTGGAACGGGCAAGGAGCTGGTCGCCAAGGCGATCCACGCGAACAGTCCCCGGAGCGAAAAGCCGTTCATCGTGGTCAACTCGGGGAGCCTTCCTAACGACCTGCTCGAGTCGAACCTCTTTGGCCACGTCAAGGGGGCTTTCACGGGAGCGGTCTACGCAAAGAAGGGGCTCTTCGAGCTGGCCGACAAGGGGACCTTGTTCTTCGACGAGATCGGCAACGTCCCCCTCGAGACTCAGTCCAAGCTCCTCCGCGTGATGCAGGAGAGGGAATTCATGCGTCTCGGGGGTGTGGACACGATCAAGGTGGACGTCCGGATCGTGGCCGCCACGAACATCGACCTCCGACGGGCCGTCGAGGAGGGGCACTTCCGGGAGGACCTCTACTACCGCCTGAACGTCATCGCGATCCAGCTCCCGTCCCTCCGCCAGCGGAAGGAGGACATCCCGGCTCTCGTGAGCCACTTCATGGAGAAGTACTCCCGGGAGAACAGCAAACCGGTCGCGGGCGTGACGCCGGGGGCCATGCAGGTCCTCATGGACTACGACTATCCGGGCAACGTCCGTGAGCTCGAGAACGTCATCGAGCGCGGTGTCGTCCTCAGTACCGAGGGGCAGATCGGTCGGGACCTGATCCCCGACCACGTCAAGGCGGCGCCCAGCTTCCACGTTCCCCACATGACCGTCCCGCCGGAGGGGATCAGCCTCAAGGACGTCATCGCCAACTTCGAGCGACGACTCATCGAGACCACTCTCGACACCACCCGCGGCGTCCAGAAAGAGGCGGCCCGGCTCCTGGGCCTCAAGCCCACCACCCTCAACGAGATGATCAAGCGCCACAACATCGTCCTGCCCAGGGATCGTGACCGCCGTGTCCTGAAGGACGTGAAGGAAATCGAGGAGCAGAGCGAAAAGCCCACACCCGCTTGACCTTGACAGGCCGCTCGCGACCCTGATAACCTCCGTTTTTTCCCTGAGTTATGGCTTTCCAAGGCTCCCTCGCTGAGCTGCACCTGCCGGACATCATCCAGCTCATCAGCGTCAGCGGGAAGACGGGGGTGTTCCACCTGGCCGACGGGGCCCTGAAAGGCCAGATCTACCTCCACGACGGAAAGATCGTTCACGCCCAGCTCGAGGACACGTCCGGCGAGGAGGCGGTCTACGCTCTCGCCATCTGGAGCAAAGGGGACTTCAAGTTCGAGCCCGGAGTGGCCACAGAGCTCCGGACGATCTCGAAGAGCAACACCAATCTGCTCATGGAAGCTGCGCGGCGGCTCGACGAGTGGCGGGTACTGTCGAAGAAGATCCCGTCCACGGAAACGATCCCGGAGTTCGTGGTCCAGGACGGCCGTGAAGGCCAGATCAACCTCAACACGAGCGAGTGGCTGATCCTCTCGAAGATCGACGGCCATCGCAGCATCAAGGCCATCGCCGGAGCCAGCGGCCTCTCCGTCTTCGACGCTTCGAAGATCCTCTACGGCCTCATCGCCACCGGCCTGATCCGGCTACGAGAGGGACCACCGGCGAACGCAGCTCCTGTGGCGGCCCGGGCTCGGTCCGCGGGCCCACCGCCCGCGCCGTCGACGGGTCCGGGAGCCGAGTTGGTCGCCCGCCTCAACCGAGTCCGCGATGTCTGCAACTCTCTCCTGGGGACCGTCGGAGAGAGCGTGGTCAACAAGCACTACCAGAAGGCGCGCGGCGAGATCGAGCGGGGCGCGGGGGCCGAGGCCCTCGACGAGGCCATCAGCCAGATCGCCCGCGCCGCCTCGATCCTCAAGGGCCCACCGACGACCGAGGCGCTCCTGGAGCAGCTCAGGGCGATCAAGTAGCCGAGCGCCCTATCGCTGGGAAACGGCTGCGACGAGGCTCCGGTACTTGGCCATCACGACGTCCCATCGGTACTCCTGGCCCACGTAGTTTCGGCCGTTCTCGCCGAGGGCCGAGCGCAGCTCCTCCTCCCTGACGATCAGGTCGAGCGCCTCCACGAACTCGTCGACGTCGACGTAGTGAAGGGCAGCTCCCGAGCGGCGCGCGTGGTCCTGGAGCACCGGGGAACGAGCGCTCACCAGGCCGGGCGTCCCGAGGGACAGCCCCTCGAGGAGAACGATGGAGAGGCTTTCGTAACGGCTCGGGCAGAGAATCGCCCGCGCTCCCGCCATTGCTGCGAGCTTTTCGGCCTCGCTCAGGTACCCGAGGTAGCGGACTCCGGGCAAGCGGGGCGTCGGCATTGCGAGCTTCCCGATGAGGAGGAGCTGGGCGGATCCGCGACAGTTCCTCCGATACTGCGCGTAAAAGTCGAGCATCTCGGCGCATCCCTTGCCGGCGTCGATTCTGCCCGCGTAGAGGACGTAGGGGCCTCGCACCTCATGACGGATTCGGAAGCCCTCCACGTCCGGAGCCGGGGGCGTATCGACACCGAAGCCCGCCACGGTGCTCGGCACACCGCTCAGGTGGAAGCGGGATCGGACCAGCTCTTCCTCCGGAGGAGAGCAGAACGCGAAGGCGCGTGGAGCCGCAAAGACCGACTCGTAGATCGCGAAGCGGAGCGGGGGCTCGTCGTGGGCCGTCGGGACGAGAATCGACCGCGCGGGAGCCGCCCTGAGCCCCCAGTAGGTCGGGAAGTAGAGATAGGTGAAGAAGAAGACGGCCTCGAATCGGTCTTTGCATTTCTCGAGCTGGTCCACGAGCCGGGGCACGTAGGGGCCCTGGCGCTTCAGCCAGATGAGCTCCTCCTCCTCCGAGTGAGGGTGGCCATAGAGGGACTCCGAGAAACGGTTGAAGGAATCCAGATCCCGCTCCTCCTCGGCCCGGAAGCGGAGAACCTCCACGCCGCCCACCCGCTCGCTGCCCTCGGGGAGCTCGTTGCGCCAGGTGACGTAGTCGCGGGCACAGGTGGTAAAGACCGTGACGCGATGGTCCGACGCCAGCCTCTCGGCGACGGCCCGGGCGAGGGACTCGGAGCCTCCCGCGACATCGGCGCCGTAGCGCTGAACGACCACTGCGACACGCGGCCTGTCGGTGCTCACAGCGACTCCATGTACGCCCTGAGGCTCGTCTGGACCGCGTCGGGGGCGAAGGCCGCCAGGCGCTCCTCCTGGCCCGCGAGAATGGCACGCCTGAGCGGCGCGTCGGTCGCGAGACGCCAGGCCATCTCGGCGACCTCGTCGAGCTTCTTCTCGCCGAACTGGACGCCCGCGTCACCGAGCGTATCGGGGACGGCGGCGGCCCGATAGGCCAGAACCGGAACGCCCATGAGCATGGCCTCGAGGAGGGGCACGCCGAACCCTTCATGCTCGCTCATGGAGACGAAGACGTCCGCGGCGGCGTAACAGGCCAGGAGGTCGTCGTGGTCCACGTGGCCCGTGAACACCACCTCCGAGGGCGTGAATCCCTCTTCGTACATGAGGGCCTGAAGACGATCGAAGTAGCGACGGCTCTGCGGGAGCTTACCAACCAGCAGGAGCCGGAGGTCCGGTGAGATGAACCGCTTCCAGTACGATGCCAGGCGGATCAGGTCGTCATGGCGCTTGTTGGGAGCCACGCGGCCGACGAAGAGCAGGTTCGTCCGGTCGTCGCGAAGCAGCCGCGACAGCACGGGATTGGGCGGCTCCCGGTAGCGACGAAAATCGATGTAGATGGGCAGGACCCCGGTCCTGCGGAACCCGACCTCCGCCAGCTCGCGACGGTTGAACTCGCTGTCGGCAAGCCCGAGGTCCACGTGGTCCCGGAGCCCTGCCAGCTCGCGGCGGCCCAGATCGCAGATCCGCACCATCTCGGCGTCGTAGCCGGCGAAGAAACCCGGCGGCGTAATGTTGTGATGGAGGACCACGCGGCGGCCGTGGTGTTCCTTGAGGGCAGCGGTCAGAGGGGAAGGAAGCGCGTAGTGGAGCACCACGACGTCGCGAGGGCCACCCGGACGCCATTCGGAGAATCGCCGGCCGTCCCCCTCCAGGTCGTCGTCCATTTCGAGGGCGTAGACGTCGGCGGCGTGGCCCCACCCGCGGAAAGCGTCGCGCATCAACCGCGCCGAGTCGCCGATGGCGTCGCCACGGTGGAGCGCGGGCACCCACTGGTCGATCCTCACGGTCGCGCTGGAGCCGTCAACACCGGAGCGAGCCGCTCCGTCAGCAGGCTGCCGAAATCGATCTCGCGTACTTCACGGACCGCGCGCGCCTGCGTGGCGAGGACGGCCCGGCGCAGGGTGTCGTCGGTCAGAACGCGCCGGGCCAGCTCCGCCACGAGCTCCGGAGGCTTCTCCCTCAGGAGGATGCCCCCGCCGCGCAGGGTCTCGGCGACGGCGCCGGCGTCATAGGCGATCACCGGGATGCCGAAGAGCATGGCCTCGATGAGCGGCACGCAGTAACCCTCGTGCTCCGAGAGGCAGAGGAACAGGTCGGCCACCGAGTAGTACGCCCTCAGGTCGTCGTCGTCGACGTGGCCGGTGAAGACGACCTCGTCCAGATTGAAGGCCCGGACCAACTCCTGGAGGCGGTCGTAGTAGCGTTCGAAGCCCCGGTAGTCACCGACCAGGAGGAGGCGGCTCCGCCGGTCGGCGTAGCGCTGGAAGGCGGCAAAGGCGCGGATCAGGTCGTCGATTCTCTTGTTGGGGATGATGCGGCCGACGAAGAGCACGTTGGTGCGGCCGTCGTCGTAGAGGCGTCGGATCACCGGGGACGCGGGGCTCCGGTATGCGTCGAGGTCCAGAACGATGGGCAGGACCCCGGTCCTCCCGTAGCCGGCCTCCTCGAGCTCTCGGCGGTTGAACTCGCTGTCACCAAGTGCCAGTTCGGTTCGCGAGGCGAACGCCAGGAGCTCCCGCCGCCCGTGGTGGCAGAGACCGGCCAGGTGCGGGTGAAAGCCGAGGAACCAGTGAGCGGGCGTGATGTTGTGATAGATCGAAACGAGCCGGTCTGGCGCGTGGTAGACGAGCCGCCCGGCAGCGCTCCCGATCGAGAAATGGAAGAGACAGACCGTGTCGGGGGCCGAGACCTCGTTGTATTCCCAGAGAGGCCGCGCGCGGGCGGCCATGCGGGGGTGGACGCTCTCGGCGAAGATCTCCGATTCGAAGCCGGCACGCCGGAGGTGACCCTGGATCGCGAGGGCCTCGTTGCCGATGGCGTCGCCGTAGGAGAGGGCGGCGAGGACCTGGTGGACCCGACCGCTCACGCGGCCCTGCCGCCCCTCGCCCGATCGAGGAGGTCCAGGTACTTCCTCTCGATGACTTCCCAGGCATAGTGTTCGTCGAAGTAGCGACGGCCGTTCCGCCCCAGCGAGCGGCGGAGCGCTTCGTCGGCCTCCAGCAGGCCGAGGGACTCGCGGAACTCGTCGTAGGTCGCATAGTAGAGTCCCGCATTGGACCTCTGGCACTGGCCTCGCAACACCTCGCAGTGGGCGTTGGCGAGGACGGGACGCTCGGCCCACCACGCCTCCAGAGTCACCATGGAGAGGCTCTCGTAGCGTGAAGGCATGACGAGGAGGTCGGCCGCCGCGAGGGCGTCCCACTTGTCCCGATCCGGCACGAAGCCGAGGTGCACGATCCCCGCGTCCTGTGGCATCGGGAGGATCGGCTTGCCGACGAGGACCAGCCGGAGACGGGATCCCGTTTCCTCGCGATACTGGCGGAAGAACGCGAACAGCTCCCGGCATCCCTTGTTCTCGTCGATGCGTCCGAGATAGAGCATGAAACGGCAGTCGAGGCCGTGCTTCCGGCGGAAGCCCTCGGCGTCGAGTCGTGGGGGGAGGGCCGACCCCACACCGACCACGTCTCCGGGCACCTGGTGGTTCCCCGACGCGGCCTCGATCATGCTCCGCTCCTCCACGCTGTTGTAGATGATCGCCCGGGGCATTCGGAAGAGGGGCGGGAAGATCGCCATCCGGTAGACGCCGTCGTCCTCGGCGGTCGGGACAAGAAGCGCCTTGTCGGGGACCGCGCGGAGGCCGTGGTAGGTCGTGTAGTAACGGTAGGAGAAAAAGATGAAGAAGTCGAAGTCGTCGCGGCGCTTCTCGACGTGCCGCACGAGCCGCGGCGAGAAGGGCCCTTCTTCCTCGAGCCAGCGCAGCTGGGCCTTCGTGTCGCTGACGGGCAACGCGCGCATGGGAGTGGGGCCAAGGACGTGGTCCGACCAGGTGGAAAAGCGCGCCGTGTCCCGCGGGCGCTTCACGCGGAAACGGCGCACGCGGACCCCGTTCAGCGTCTCGACGCCCTCGGGGTAGTGGTTCGCCCAGCTGATGTAGTCGGCAGCGCAGGTCGTGAGAACCTCGACCTCGGCGTGGTGAGCCATGTGCTCGGCGATCAGTCGGCAGTGGTACTCAGCGCCGCCGGCGATCTCCAGGCCATAGCGCTGGACCACGAACGCCAGCCTCAATCAGGACCGCCTCCGGAAGATCCCGGGCCTTCGCCGCCGCTCCGCGGCTCCTTGGGTGGGGGTACGTCGCGGTAGACGACCATCTCCTCGAGGGTCTTCTCGCGTCGCGCCTGGAACTCGAGGCGGCCCTGGAGCTGAAGGGCGCGGTTCTTGAGTTCCTGCACCTCCAGGTTCAGCTTCGTGACCTCGACCGCGAGGTTGTGAAGAAGATGGACGTAGTAGGCGTTCAGGTCGGACTGACGCGAGAGGGCGGCGATCATCGGATTGGGGTTCCAGAAGAGCTTTTGGATCGGCCGCAGGACCCGCCGGACGAGCTCGAGAGCCTGCCCGACGGCGCCGCGGCTGCTCCGGTAAACGGTGTCGGCCGCGAACGGGAAGTTCCAGCGGGAGGGGTCGGATCGGAAGTCCTTGATGAAATCGCTGTTGAACTCGTGGGCGTCGAGGACGGCGTCCAACCGGTGGTCGGCAATCTCACGGATCTCCTCGTCGGTGTAGAGACCCTGGCGTTTCTCCTCGATCCGCTTGCGTATCGAGCGCATGATCGCCTCGACATCGACGTCCTTCGACCGGATCTCGAAGCTCATGTCGCGCCGCCTATCACCGGAGAAGTGGCATCGGAGGGCCGGCGGCCGAATACACGATCACCACGATCGCAAGGGCCCACAGGGCGACGGCCACCAGGAGCGGCCGATCGGTGAGAAGGATCTCCGTGGGGCTGCCTCCCTGGTCCTTCCGGTGCACCAGATAAAGATAGCGGAAGATGCCGTAAAGCACGAAAGGGACGGTCCAGGAGAGGCGGCCCGTCTGGAACTTCTGGACCGTCTCGGGGGCGGTCGTATAGAAGGCGTAAGCGGTGAGGCACGAGGCCGTCACGACCGCGATCATCTGGTCGAGCAGGTAGGGGCTGTACTCCGAGAGGATCTGTCGGTGCTCCACGGCGGAGTCATTCAACGACGTCAGCTCGTGGCGCCGTTTGCAGAGGGTGAGGAAGAGGGCCAGAAGAACGGTGCATATGAGGAGCCAGTCGCTGAATTCCACTCCGATGGCCACCGCTCCGGCCACCGCTCGAACCACGAAGCCGAGACTGACCGAGATCGCGTCGACGATCACGACATTCTTGAGCCTGTACGAATAGAGGAGATTCAGGGCCAGGTATGCGGCAGCGCAGCCGGCGAAGGGCGCCCCGAGGAGCAGGGAGACCGCCAGCGAGACGATGCCCAGGGCCGCGGCCGCCGAAAGGGCCGCCCTGGGTCGGAGCGCGCCGCTCGCGATGGGCCGGTGTCGCTTGAGCGGGTGCAGCCGGTCCCGTTCCAGGTCGACGACGTCGTTCACGAGGTAGACGACACCCGAGAGGGCACAGAACAGGGCGAAGGCTGCCAGAGAGCGGAGAAGGGGGCTCGAGTCGAAGAGGTGCTTGGAGAGGGCGAGCGGGGCGAAGACCACGAGGTTCTTCGTCCACTGGTGCGGACGCAGCGAGATGAAAAGGGCCGGAAGGCTCATCGGGGGTTTGGCCCGGACCGCCGTCCGGTGAGCAACGCTGGCCCTGGGAGTGGACGCGCCGCCTAGAAGCTCTTGACAGCCTCGGTTTCCGAGTCGTAGGTCTCGAAGACCGTCAGGAGCTTGGTGATCGAGAGCAGGTCCTGAATCTTCTTGGTGAGGTTGATGAGCTTGAGACGACCGCCCTTGCGGCTGACGGTGGTGTAGCACCGGACGATCTCGCCGAGGCCTGCGGAGTCGACGTAGGGCACGTCCGCCAGGTTCAGGAGGAGCTTGGTCTTGCCGCTGTCCACGACGCGGGTCACGGCATCCCGAAGGGCGTCGTCCCCTTCGCCGATCAAGATCTTCCCGTGAAGATCAAGGACGACCACGTCTTCGATCTGACGCTCAACGATCTTCATGGCGGTCTTTCTCCTTGTGACTACAAGTACTTACAAGGAGCTGCTACGCTATCACAGCGCCGACGTGGCTGTCAACGAAAGCGAGGCACCGCCTCGTAATCGGCTCGAGGCCGCGCCTACACGCTGGCCGTCTTCCGCTGTTGAAAGCACTCCTTGCAGTAGACGGGCCGCCCCTGGGTGGGCTTGAAGGGAACCGTCGTCTCCTTCCCGCACTGCGAGCATGTCGTCGAGGTCTCGACGCGCTCCCGAGGCTGGCCTCCCATGCGGGAGCTCCGACGGGTCTTGCACTCCTTGCAGCGCTTCGGTTCGTTCTTGAAGTTCTTGTCGGCGTAGAAGAGCTGCTCTCCCGCAGTCCAGACGAATGGCTGGTGGCACTCAACGCACACCAGGCTCTTGTCTTGGTACTCCATGACCTCTCCTCGGGGTCAGGCCCGTCCCCCGGGTTGCCCCGGGGGTCCCCTACTCCGTTTCGCGGCGGATCTTTTTCCGGTTCCTCTTCCGGGCGAGGGCCTGCTTGGCCCGCCTCTTGTCGCCGGGCTTCAGGTAGAAGCTGTGCTTCTTGATGTCTTTGATGATGTCTTCCTGCTGGACCTTCCGCTTGAAGCGACGAAGGGCGTTCTCGATGGACTCACCCTCCTGGACCTTGATCTCGGCCAAAACTCAAACACCCCCTCTGACTGTCGTGGATTTGCGGGACCCCTTGGTTCACTTTGGTTGAAAGAGCGCCTGGCCGCGGCACCCAAACGCCACAGATGCTAGGGCATGGTCCTTGGGGGTGTCAAGTAAATAATGGCTATTCAGGGGCATACGGGGATTTCCGGTCGAAGGCTGAGGAAGCGGGAGGAGTGAGTGCGGCCGAACACCAGTTCGGTCCAAGTAACCGTATTCCGATGAAGGGGTTGGGGCCTCCCGCGTGCTCGGAGGAAACATGCGATGATCGCGCGTGCCGACCCCCATGCCAGGGCGACTCTACGTCGTCGCGACACCCCTGGGGAACCTCGAGGACATCACTCTGCGAGCCCTTCGCATCCTCCGGGAGGTGCACCTCGTGGCCTGTGAAGACACTCGGCATACAGGAACGTTGCTCCGGAGCCACGGCATCACGACCCGAACCACCTCCTACTTCGAGCACAACGAGCGCTGGAAGGGGGAGCGGATCCTCGCCGAGCTGCGGCAGGGCCGGGACGTGGCCCTCGTCTCCGACGCGGGGACGCCCGGCATTTCCGATCCCGGTTTCCGTCTCGTGCGGGACGCTCGAGCCACCGGAATCCCCGTCATCCCCGTCCCGGGACCGAGCGCGGTCGTCGCCGCGCTCTCCGTCTCGGGGCTCCCCACCGACCGCTTCCTCTTCGTGGGCTTCCTTCCCGCGAGGTCCGGCCCACGGCGCCGCGCCCTGGAGGCGCTGGCCTACGTCCGCGAGACACTCGTCTTCTACGAGTCCCCGGTTCGCATCGTGCCCGCCCTCGAGGAGATGGAGGCCGTACTCGGGGACCGCGAGGCCTTCCTCTGTCGTGAGGCCACCAAGGTGCACGAGGAGTACCGCCCCGGCCGCCTCTCCGCGCTGCGCACCTCCCTCGTGGACCGCGACACCATTCGAGGCGAGATCGCGCTGGTGGTCGCGGGAGCGTCGGCGGTCGGACCGACTGGGGACGAGTCGGCCGCAGCGCTCTACAGGCGGCTCGTCGCCGACGGGCGGACGCGCCGCGAAGCAGTGAAGGAGGTGGCCCGACAGCTGGGGCTGCCCGCGCGAGAGGTCTACCGCAAGGTGCTCGGCGAGGGCTGAGGCCCCCCCCGCAGCTCATCCGGGTCCACCTTCCGCGAGAGGCGCAACAGCACCGGTTTCATCAGATCGACGCGCTCGTAGGTCACGCCGAGGCTCCTCAGCCGATCCTCCAGTCTCCCTGCCTTCCACCGATTGATCGGGATCAAGTCCGCTGCCGGGGCCGGATCCACCCGCTCACGGTAGTGGAAGTAGTCGCTGTAGGTCGGCCCGAGCCGTGACGAGCACACGATGCGTTCCTCTGAAAGGAAGTTGATCTTCGCCGCCAGGTAGAAGTCGGTGTGGCACCATCGGACCCCTTCGCGCTCGAGGCCGGCGACGAAGCCTCGCCAACGGGCGTCCGCCTCGACGCTCGGGGGGAAAGTGGCGACCGAGCCGAGGGCGCCGAAAACCACGAGAACCGCCAGAACCGCCCGCCAACGGCCGCGGCCGAAGGTGACGGCCAGCAACACCGGAACCGGCGTCATCAGGAAGAGGAGGTAGCGGGGATTGCCGGGGATGTGCTCGGCGCCGGCGACGGCCAGAGCCACGTTGACTCCGGTGAAGACGAGGAGCACTGTGAGAGCGTCCGGCGGTCGTCGGCGGGCCCGGACGGCCACCATCACGATGGCGGCGGCCACCGACACGACGGCGCCCCAGGCGAGAACGAACGACAGCCTCCTCGCGAGGGCCGGTGCGAGGCCCGAGTCGTAGCCCAGGAGGATCGGCCAGTGATCGGTGACCATTGGCAGGATCCGCGATGCGAAGGCCAGAGGGTCGACGGACCGGTCCTGGTGGGCGCCCTTGACGAGGTAGCCCAGCGAGAACCAGGCGTTCTCGGCGTTCCACAAGAGGCCCGGGAGATAGCCGGCCCCGAAGGACGCCACCAGGGCCGGCACCGAGGAGAGGACCGCGCGCCGGCCGAAAGCGACGAGGACCACTGCGACCGCGGCGGCGTAGATGACGGCGAGGACATGGCACCAAAAGGCGAGACCGAGGAGGAAGCCGAGGGCTGCCGCGCGGGTCGTCCGGTGTTCCTTTTCGGCGATCCAGCCCACCGCCAACAGGAGCGCCCAGGAGCCAAAGGCCAGGACCTCGACGTAGTTGCCGTCGTTGCTCAGGCTATAGTGCGTCACCCAAGCGGGGGCGAAGGCCGCGTAGAGACCTGCGTGGAGACCGACACGGCCGTCTCGGTCGACCAGAAGGCCGAGGCGGTAGACCGCCGCCACGAAGGCCACGTAAAAAAGGACCGAGGCCAGGGCGAAGGCCCGCGGCATGTCGGTGAGCAGGGCGAGGACGACGGTCAGGTGGGCCTTCAGGCTCCCGCTGTAGCCGCTGTTCGGGATGAAGACGGGATGGTCGATCCCGTCCCGCAGATGAACGGCCATGATCCCCGACAAGGAGCCGTCCGAGGTGAGGTGACCCACCGCCCCCCACCACGCCATCGGCAGGCGGAAGAAGAAGGTGAGGGCCAACACCAGGAGGAGCGCCCCCCGCGGGTCGGCCTCTGAGCGCCCCAGAAGGGCGTACCGGCGTTTCCACAGCCACGCGACGAGGGCCGCCAGCGTCGCCAGTCCGATGAAGGCCGGAGGCGTCGCCGAGAGCCACCACGGGCGAAGGGAAGCACCCGAATCGAACCA
>Ga0210377_10001191_pt1 | contig 23911 bp, 39 predicted proteins | sample PLM4_65_b1redo_FD_155480 | JGI IMG/M metagenome (GOLD analysis project Ga0210377, IMG submission 155480) | Groundwater sediment microbial communities from an aquifer in East River, Colorado, USA - PLM4_65_b1 redo | ecosystem: Environmental > Terrestrial > Soil > Riparian zone | place: USA: East...
CTGGGGTTTCTGTCGGAACCGGCGTGGGTGTATCAGAAAAAGGTAGGCTGGTTGCAGTCAGGGTTTCGGTGGGCATTTCGGCCCACGTCGCTGTGGGCGGGACTGGGGTTTCTGTCGGAACCGGCGTGGGTGTATCAGAAAAAGGTAGGCTGGTTGCAGTCAGGGTTTCGGTGGGCATTTCGGCCCACGTCGCTGTGGGCGAAAGGGTTGCCACCCCGGTTGGACTTGATAGCGGTGGCGTGGCGGATGCATCGGATGATTGCAGAGGAACCCACTCCGGTGTGGCCGTCGCACAGTTGGATGGACCGGCTGGCGTGCCAGTGGATGTGCCAGTCAGGGTAGCCGTCAGGCAGGGCGTGGGCGTGAGTGTACGAGTGGACGTTGGCGCGGCCACCGGTGAAGCGGCCACCGGGGCAACAACTGCCGGGGCGGGTATGGGCGGCTTGGGCGGCGCAATGGGAGCGATAGAACCAGAGGAGACACTGGGTGGCCGCGCCCCGGAAGTGGGAGGCCGTGCGCCAGAGCCGGATGCAGGCTTACGTACAGGTGCTTTTGTCGGTGCTTTCTTGGGCGTGACCTTCAGAGTGGCCTTCCGAGTCGGTGTGTGGCTCACTTTGAGAGTTGGCGTCAACGTCGAATGAGTGCCAGTAGGATAAACAAGCAGAACAGGCTTCATCGGTGATGGGGTTGGGGTGATGGTGGTCGTGTTCGTAATTGTCGGGGAGGACGACGTGGTGGAAGTGGGCATCGTGCCAGTTGGCGTGTCGCTCGGAAAGCTCGCAATGGTCGGAATGCCCCGTGTTGGCATGAGCTTCGACGCGGTAATGCTGCCTGTACTCATACACAGGCCCGCGACGCCCATGATCAGCACGATGATAAACAGACAGCCCTTCACCGATAGGCCCTGGATCGGGAGATCCTCATCAGTTGGGTGAAAGCCGCCCGGACAATATTCGGGCTTGGGGAGACTCATTGGGTTAGAAGTCCTTACCGGATTCCGTCAGGACGCGAGTTGTAGTTACTGACCTCTTGCCTGGCACGCTTGACGATTTTGATAATGCCCGCGATGACCGCCGCTACCAGCCCAATGGTGAGCAAACCCATAATGTCGTGCAGCCCTTGCTGCTCATTAAAAAAAGTCACCATCGATTTGAAAACCGATCCCGTTTTCTCGATAGGAAAGCGCGGAACTACCGCTGTCACGGGTATCTCGGTCAGGTGATAGACCGGGGCATTGATGGCGTCCAATATGCTTTCACGGCTATATGTCTGTTCTACTGCCGTGGGTGCTGGTGTACTCGTCGGTCCTTGTGCATTTGCAACGCCCGGAGCCATCAGAAAAATGAGCAGTCCGAATAGAATAATCGCTATTTTCATGGGACTCCTTCAGAATGGCTTAAACGTCTGGATAACCTGCAAAATCAGGCGCACCAGATTCAGCATGGGAGCAAAGAACATCGCGCCGAACTGAACCAACAACACGAAGATCAGGATCGTGAAAAGAAAAGCGACCACACTCAAGGTTTTGCTACGTGAGACCGAGACAACGCCCTTGATGGTGCTAAAGACGCCTGGCACGGACGTTGCGAATTGACCAGCCATACTTCCCACATCCTGTGTACCGTCCATCGTGGGTTCAAAAGACATCGTGCTGGCTATACCCGAAATGCCCGCGGCCAACGTGCTGACCGGCCCAATATTCAGCTCTCCATAGGCTGTTGCAGTTGGCGATGGGCTGACTGTACCTGTTACCGGATTCCCATAGGTGATAGGTGTCACCGTGGGCGCGCTGCCATAGGCAGACCTGGGATCGATTAACGTTGGACTGGGCAAGACAACCGTCGGCAGCCGGGGTACTGTCCAGGGCATCGCGCCGCACGGATTGAAGATGGAACCACATTGAAGCGGCGGCACAATCGTCGCTAGTTGAGCGCGCTGGGCATTGCTTAATGTCGGGCTGGGTGTAGGCGTGCTGGTTGGTCCCTGTGCGTGAATGTCGATGCCAGGCAGCGCCAGAAAGAGCAGAAGGATCGTGATCGTCAGGCGTTTCAATCGTGACCTGCCAGGGTGTCCCGGAACTTGTTCAAAGCCCACCATAGCACCCCAAATCCTGCCATGCCTTCAAGCAAGGGAATCAAGATGTGTATCGGTGAAGAATCGGCAAATACTGAGTTGTCCAGGACGAACAGCGGTAAACACGATTCCTTGATCATCGCCGCATCGGGATCGCAGTCGGGCAGTCCCGCAGGCACGACAGGCGGCGCATTGATCGCGCTCACTATCAAATTGAGCAGTGTCCGGACCAGGCCGAAAAGCTGGTTGATGAAGGTCAGAATGATATTGGCAATCAGCGTGATGACGGCCAGCACAAGTTGAATGAGTGCCAGGGCCAGTCCCTTGATGGCGTCGATAAGCTGGCTGAGGATACTTGCTATTCGGTCTATCAGCAGCTTCAGAATATCGAATAGGCTTGTTCCACTCCCACCAGTGGGCGGTGTGCTGATGCCAAGCAGGGCGTTCGCAATCCGGGCCGCCAGATTGGTCAACTGACCATTCACCCATGCCGCTACGACACGGATATCACCATTCAATGTCGCAACGCCAGCTTCAAAAGTATAGGACAGCCATAACCTGAGAAAGCCTAGAAGGGTCAGGGCGTTGACCAGCGCTTGCCAGATACCCATCAGGATAGTTTTGGCCTGGCAGTGCCATATTTGGCTAATGCTGCAAAAGAGCCAACCAATCACTTCCCCCAGGTCAATGTTCACATCGCCGATGGGTGCATAAGTGCAGACACGGCAGGACGCCGTAAATGGGATTGGCGGTGGCCGCTGGTAGCCGGGTGGAGGCGTGCCGTCGTTGGTTTCGATGCAAACGCGCTGTACCTGGACAATTTGCCCGGCGGGATCAGATTCCGCCTCCACAGCGAATGTGTACGTGTGTTTGGCGCTAACCTCAAAGGTATCGGTCTTAGTTTGCCATGACAGTTGATCGGCAAATGGCCCAAAGACCCCGGCACTTCCGCCAGATTCGGCGGTCAGGCTCCAATTGATATTGATACTTTCCCCTTCGGCGGCAGCGCCTTTCCGTCGCGCCTCGACGATGAGCTTGTAAGTTTGCGGCCCACTGTCCTTTGGGGATAGGGTAACGTCCTGGTGAATATCCCCGGCATCGGTGATCTCAGCCATTCCAGGCAAGAAATTGACCGTTCCCGTTGTGGCCCATCCTGTGCTGTCCGTGAAATTCGGGTTGATCAGGATGCATTCACTGGGTGCAACCGGATCGGTGACGGAGTCATTTACACAGATGAAATCGACAGCCACGTTGAATCTTGTGTTGTCGGTTGGGGCGATCACCAGATCGAAATTGCCGCTTGGGCTTGGCATATAGACGGTGGGCGCAATCTGCGTTTCCATTTGTGAAGTGCTGGTCACGGGGACAATGATCGGATCGCCGCCGCCCAGTTGGATGCTGAAATCGACAGGAGAATTTGTCGGGGTCAGTTGATGGGCTACAACGTCGATGGAATAGGGCAAATCGGGGATCAGGACAAGTATCTGCCGAACCGGGCTGATATTAACCCATAGGCCCGATGATCCTCCATTCGGGGATTGCGGTATTGTGTCGCCAGTCCAGTTGCCGTCTCCTAGATTTAGAAATGCGGAATCGTGTACGAGCTTGCAGCCGCCCCCGCCCCCGCCAGAGCCTGTCTCTGGGCATTTAATGTCTTGCGGCTCGATTTGCAAATAGGGCAAGATGTTAAAGGGCAATCCGCCAGCCCTGCCCTGAACAATGATGTAGCCGTCCTGAGATAATTCATAAGTGGGCGATACTAGATTGCCCACCGTATATAGTGCTAAAGGTTTGCCCAAGATACAGCCGGGCGAAATATCCGCCCCAACCCGGACTTGTGGGCTGCTGACCAAATAGGATAGGTAGGTGGAACCATTTTGAATGGTCACGATTGAGGCATTATGATAATCCAAAACAGGTGGGATTTCGTCTTTACTGAAGATGCAGGTATATTGTGGCTTTAGAAGATTTGTCGAAGTGGTGGTGTCGGAGCAGGGATTATTGCCATCCACGAGAGATGCGATGCCAACTACCGTTCCGGCGGTGGCGCTATGGATCCAGGCATCCAAACGCCTGGTATTGATAAGGACAGACGCCTTATTATGATCATAGTCCCCCGCAGGGATATCCATTTCAAGATAATTGAAGGGGTTATCAAACCCGCCATCAGTGCTGAGGGGTATAATGCCCTCAAGAAGGCCATTGGGAACCTGATCGCCAGTAGCAACCGGCCATACCCAGGAGATATTGTCCGGGTTGGCACTGACGGGCTTGCACGCCCCAGATGGATCAGCCCCCGTTCCATGAAAAGTGATGCTATGGACTACGGCGTTGCCACCGATAGGCGCACTGGGCATTCCGCCGCTGGCATAGACAACAATGCTGTAATTGCCCGGCCCGGCTGTTCCCGTCCACGTGGCCTGACCATTTGATGGCCCGCTCGTGAGATTGATCAATGGTGAACTATCAGGGCCAAGTACCTGAATTTTGCGAAGGTCAGGATCGCCCGGTGGTCCCGATATAAAGTCGATATCCAGGGTAATACTCGTGATCTCTGTGCCGGTTGCACCAATGGCCCTGGTCAGGATCATATGTTTGGCCCACCAGGGATTGCTACCATCAATAGAATCGTCTGCGTGGTATCCATCACCATCCTGGATTCCACTCTCCCCGGCTGGACCGGTCCAACCTTGCGGGCTTTGTCGGAAATCGTAGGTCGTGTCCCAGGGAGCTTCGCAAGGGCCAGGGGGTATGGCTGTGGGTGCAGGCGTAGGCGTGATTGTCGGCGTGACCGTCAGGGTCGGTGTCAAGGTTGGTGTAGACGTAGGAGAGAACAGATTGTCATGATCCAGTGTCACACTCTCAACATATCCCCCACCACTCATCGTATACTGCATGAACAGGTATTCACCCGATCCCGTGACGTGACCATGCAGATTAATTAATAATTGATACCTATGTCCACCCAAATCAGTAGTATCGGTATTTTTATTGTTGCAATAAATAACACCACCGAACGCGCAAGTACCCGCACCTTCACCACTAACCATGCCGTAATCAAAACTATTTATATTGTCCCCAGGATCATTCAAGATTATAAGCATCGAATTCAGCGTAACACCCGATGGTAGCGCGTACTCGATAGCCGCTCCCTGACAACAGCTAGAGTCAGTGTGCCAGCCTTGATCAATTACCCACGTTCCGCCATATGAGTAACCCGCGTAACTGCTTTGAATCCAGCCGCCATCTGAAACTGAAAAATCGAATGTATAACTACTGGCATGGGCTGGAGTCGCTATCCAGGGAAGCAAAAAAGCGCTCATTATGAGCGCGATCAACGCCAATAGACAAAGACTCCTGACCGGGCGTTGATGCTTAGAGGTGAGGTGTAGTAATGGTTTGGGTTTCGTTTTTCTAGGTTTTGGCATTTGAGATAAAGCCCGGCCTTCACCGGGCTGATTTCTACCCAAGTTGATTCACGATGTTGACGAGCATTCCCCAGAGCCAGCGGAACAGGCCGAACCCGAAGATCAGAGCCAACAGGCCCCCAAGACCGATCAGCAGTATGTTCGCGTAGCTGAAGCCCTGATTGAGAATTGGGGCCAGATCGATTGAAAACGAACCCATAGCACCTCCCTGATTTTATATTGGGCCTCCCCGATGAAGGCTCTGGCGCACGAAACGCGGCCTAAAGCCCTTTCAGGACGCCGATCAGCATGTTCCACAGCCACTTGAACAGGCCGAACCCGAAGATCAGAGCCAACAGGCCCCCAAGACCGATCAACAGTATGTTCGCGTAGCTGAAGCCCTGATTGAGAATTGGGGCCAGATCGATTGAAAACGAACCCATAGCACCTCCCTGATTTTTTGTTGGGCTTCTCCGGTGAAGGCCCTGGCACACGAGATGTGGCCTTAAAGCCCTTTCAGGACACCGATCAGCATGTTCCATAGCCACTTGAACAGGCCAAATCCGAAGATCAAGGCCAACAGGCCAGCCAGCCCCACCAGAAGCACATTCGCGTAGGTGAAGCCCTGGTTGAGAATTGGAGCGAGATCGATTGAAAACGAACCCATCGGGAAAATCTCCTTCCTAACGTCGAACGAAATTGGGCAAAACGAGAAATATTGACGAGCCTCACCCCCTATCGAAGATTGAAGAAAAGATCGCCAATAAACTGATGAGTAAAATGGCGGCAAAACCGACTGCAACCGCCACAACGACCACAGGAACGATAGCCAGTGCGATGAATGCGCTCAGGTCATTCATCAGTCGAAGAGGCCCATAACCGTACCGCCCAACCAGCGCACAAAATCGATTACGGAAAAGAGCACGATCACGACCACAACCGCGATAAGAGGTAAGAGCAGCAAGAGAGTTAAGCCAGTGTCCAGGGCTATCGTCATCTTTGCTGCCTCAAGAGCAAGAACAGGCCAAACCAAATCGACATAAGCAGCGCAATCAGAAGCCCGATCAAGACGATTTCTCCTGTCGATGCCTGATACGTGATTGCCCCGGATTTCCCGCTCGGAAGCTGAAAAACCCAATAGAGATCAGGGGTTGGCGTCGGGCTGCTTGTCGGCGTTAGGGTGATTTCTTCCGTCGCCGCTACTGTTGCTGCTGGGGTAGGAGTTTCTGTCGGAGTGGGAGTGTCAGTCGGGGTTTCTTGCGCTCGCACAACCGAGGGCAGGACCAGAAGCAATATGAGGAAAAAGAAGCATCGACGCATAAGCGAACTCCTCGCCGTACTTGCGGCCCGTTAACTATATTTTTATGCAATACCCATTTATAGAACAGGCTGTCAAGAAAAAAGTCCGTGCTTTTGCATGGACTTTTAGAACAGTTGAATTTACGATCGTGATATGGACAAGCTGACGAGCAAAATCCTCTCACACCTATTGCAGCGTCCACACTGCGAGTACCTTTCAGTGGTACGTATCGCGCTTCAGCTAGATTTGCATGAATCAACTGTAAGGCGTCATCTGAAGCGCCTTGTCGCGGTGCAGTTGATTACATGCGAACGACCTTATCCGGGCGTCCCCTATAGCATCCGGCTGGACCGCGAACGAGCCAAACAATACGTCAATCTACCGAGGAGGTGACGATTTCAGAATGACATTTCCACATTTCCAGGTCTGGATTGATCTGGCAGGAAAAAGAGAGATGGCCCTCGTTTTACTAACCGCGATGGTCATCCTGACGTTAGCCTGCATGATTGGCATCAAATTCAATGTTCCCCGGTACTTCCCCGCCGCTCGTGTCCTGATGATCGTCTTCTTTTTTGCAACGTTCGTGATTAACTGGCTTCTATAGGAGTCCGATGTTTACCGTCAAAGACTATCGTTCTGGCAATAAACGCATAATCGAATTCGCTATTTCATGTACCTGGTGGCCCTGGCTACTCTTATCTGCCATCACTGCTGCATTTCGCCTGGTCAACATCGGGCAAGAATCACTCTGGTACGATGAAGCCTTCACGTCCATGCTGACCCGCCTGGATTGGCCCAACATGCTTGCCGGTATTCACGGCGATGTGCATCCCCCGGCCTGGTACGTCCTGGAATGGCTTAACGTCCGGTTGTTCGGCAATTCCGAGATCGCGCTCAGGATGCCATCAGCGCTTTTGAGCATCATCGCTGTGCTTCTGGTTTGGCGGATCGCACTTCTGCTCAAATTCGATTGGCAGACGGCACTCCTGGCTGGCGTAATCGCGGCCCTGCTTCCCGGTGTGGTGTACTACGGACAAGAAGCCCGGATGTACATGTTGCTTTCAGTCTTTGTCCTCTGGGCTGTCTGGGCTGCAATCCGTGAGAAGTGGATCGCTTTGTTCATCGCCTGCACCGGCGCGCTCTATACCCAGAATCTAGGTGTTTTCTATGTCGCGGCGATTGGATTGGCTATTGTGGTTTCCAGGTTCCGCACACGGCGCAACCTGGTGCAGCCGGCTGTGGTCGGAATCGGAATCATTCTGGCATGGTTCCCCTGGCTACCGACAGTGCTCTATCAGGCCGCGGCAGTGAAACAGGGCTTTTGGATGCAGCCGCTCACCCTGGGTGGCATTCTGTGGCCGCTCCCGGCGATGATGATGGGCATACGCCTATCAGTCATCTTTCAAATGCATGTTTACGCAGCGGCTGTTGGACTAACGATTGTCAGCCTGGTGGTTGGCCGTCGCTGGCTGCTTAGTCAAGATGGATCGATTGTTCTGGCAGCTTGTCTGGGGACTGCCGTGCTGGTTGCACTCGTGTCACTCTTGTGGCGCGCCATCTATTTGCCGCGCGCGTTTGTCCCCGCCGCGCTGTTGCTATCGCTCGTGTGGGCTTATGCCCTGCGACACTTGAGCCTACCCAACCGGCGAGTCGCCCACATTTTATTCATACCCGCATTCGGTGTGGCCCTCATCTCTCACTATTTCCCGGCAGGGAGTGCGCGTTATCCTGTCAATGCGTGGGCGGCCATCGTCAGGGATGGCTGGCGTCCTGCCGACGTGGTTTATCACATCGCCATCGACACAGACATCATGTATCAGTATTACCTGCCGGACAAGCCCACGTTTCTGCTACCAGAGAGCACAGATTTGAGCCAGAGCCTGACCGCAGAGACAAAGGTTGCGGTGGGCTTGAAAGAACTGCACTTTGACCGCCTGGCAGACGCGGGCTATCGCCGGGCCTGGCTGATCCTGAGTACCACGCCGCTCACAAGCCAGGTGGAATTGGATGAGATCACGCGAATAAAGGGCCTCTATCAAGGCCATCTCGTGAAGTGGGATGGCAACGAATATGCACAGGAGGCGATCTACCTGATCGATCTGGATACCCTATGACGAGCAGCCTGAAAACAATCACGCGACTCCAGCCCCTCTCTGGATTGGAAAAGGTTTTGGTTCCAATCCTTCACCTGTTCATGCGCGGCACAGAGCGCGTGACCCTTGATCGCCGTGTGCGGTATACGAAACGTTTGAAAGAGCATGAGGCAGCGGAACGCGCCCTACAAAAGAAGCTGGCTAAAGAAGCAAAAATTTACGCCAGCCTGATCATACATTGTTGGGCGCGCCGGGGATCGGCACATTTCGCCAGACACGCGCATATCGCCACAGATGGCAAACCGCCCAAAAACATGAAAGTGAATCGGGTCAAATTGGCGCGAATCCGAACTACCGAAGAACAGTTGTGGTTTCAGATTTTCGTCGGGAGGCGCTTTCTATTTCAATACAAGGATAACCTTCCTTTTGGCGTCGATGTCGCGGAATTAACTTCTCCTGAAGCTCTCTATGAGCTATCTCATATTTGCAGGCGAGTTGTCCAGGCATATGACCGTGATTTCAATCACGGCGCGTGGGTTTACGTCAACCGCTTGGAAGGCATTGACGGCTTGCCGACAGAAGTGAAATTTCAGCATATCCTCCCCCGGCTTGGTGGTAGCCAGGCCGATGCAGCACGCGGCCCATTCTGTCTGGGTAGTGGAGAAAATAAGTCCCTCTACATTTTGCATCTTTCAGAGGTACACCACATCTTGATCGCGGGCGGGTCCGGCGGCGGCAAGTCGAACATGATCAAGGGCATCTTGTCCGGCCTGATGCGTTTCTGCACACCGGAACAGATTCAATTCATCATGATTGATCCCAAGCGTCTGGAACTGGGGATGTATGGTAAATCCCCACATATGATGCGGCCTGTCGTCTTCAAGGTTGAAGAGGTGCTCGATATTTTTGAGGAAGTGCTGAAAGAAGTTTACCGCCGGACGGAACTATTGTTTCAGGCCAATGCTACCGACCTCGCAGAATATAATGAGAATCATCCCGAACATTCGCTTCCTCGTATCGTGGTAGTAGTTGACGAGTTGGCCCAATTGATGCTCCTACCAGGCCGTGAAATCAGCGCGAGAATCAAAGCGCGTATCACCCAGATCATCAATATGGGCCGGGCATTGGGTGTACACCTCATCCTGGCTACCCAGTATCCAGTGGTAGCCGTTCTTCCCAATGCTATTAAGGTCAACGTTGGCTTGACCATCGCGGCCCGAACTGCCAGCAAGGAGCAATCGAAGGTAATTATTGGCAGAGGCGACGCGGCCTTGCTGCCACGTGACATCAAGGGCCGGATGTATTGTCTCAATGGAGCCGACCATTTAATTGTCCAGACGCCGCACGTGCTGCGCTCTGATGTTGAGGAAGCCCTCGTCATCGCCAAAGGGCGGCAGGCCGGATTCATCACCCTTGAGGGACATGAACCAGTCATCTGGGCGGATAACGTGTTACTCCACGTCGTGGGCCCCTTTGATGGCCTGCTCAAAGTGAATGATTTATGGGATTTCTTCGAGCCTTATGGCGTTCCGCTGGACGGTCTCAAGGGATTACTGTCTGACCTGGTGCATGAGCGCAAAGCCACTGTGCGCGGGCGTTCCTTCATAGTAGAAAAGCAAGGCAAGCTCTGGCGGGTGATTGAAGTCTTTGCCGAGCGCGCGCCAGGCGACGAATTCCCAATGGACATCGGGCAAACACTCGCTAGATGGAAGATGATCCGCCAGCCATCCCTGCTCATGCTGCCAGCTTCAACTGAACAGGTCGAGTCGCACAGGCCAGAGAAGGTGATTGATGTGACGGCCACCGTCGTGTCAGATCGGCCACCGTTGATCACATTCGATAAATCATCGGATGAGGTTATCGACGAATATATCAAACAGCATTGCGTGGTGAGTAAGAAGAGCAAAGCCACTTCCGCTGACCTATATTCGCTTTACAAGTCCTATTGCGAGCAACTTGGCGAGCCATCTCTATCTAAGCCAAAGTTCGGTCAGGCATTAAAAGCACGTGGATTCAAACCTGTAGCGGGGCATGGTGTTCGGTTTTGGTCCGGCATAGGGATCGTCGAGGAGGAACCGGTTACAGATGCCGCACTTGTAACATGAACCGATGGTTATCCCCCAATCACCTCCTAACCTTAATTCTGTTGAGTATATGAAGGATATTTGTGACCAAAGGAAATTGAATTGAACACGAACACGCTATTTCCATTCATATTTTGCTGCATTATCCCGCTGCTGCTCACCCACACACTGGTTTTCATGGTTGGCCGGTATGGAAATCGTCTGCGGCTTCAGTCACCGGTTGCAGTTGATCCTGTACGTCAACCGGCACGGCCCGCTCGGACCAATCGAGAGATCGTCGAAGCTCAAAAGGCCAGGGCTAAAGATTCTATGCCTTTTGGTCCGGGGCAATGACATGGCGCAATTTCTCAGGATGATCCAGGAGTTTTTCCAGGGTGTTCATTTCGATGAACACTCCCTATTGTTGATCTGCATCGGAATCATCATCGGGATAATGATCGGGTCTGGGCTTGGGCGGGGTATCCATCGTCGGGCTTATGCGGCATATCGTCGTTTCCGCCCCTGGTAAGGAGGAAGCATGATCACGTGCGACAATTGTGGCAACAAAGAGGTGAAGTTTGAGGTTCACGATCATGGCACAGTTCACCTGAACTGCCTACAGTGCGGTAATTCGGCGACCATCGACGAAGAGCAATTTGAAAATCTGGTACTCCAGGCACAAAAGAAGGGGGATGCTATAATTAAGGTTGGCCCTGAGGACAAAAAAAGCCCGCCAAGTGGCCGGGCCTTTTTGTTGGATTAGTTGCACCGATAACGCGGCTTATAGATTGGCCTGGGCATAAAACCGCCCTGGGGAACCGTCCCCAGGGCTAAAGTCTCTCTCAGATCGGGCCGGGGCGCAATCCCGGCCTGATCATTTTAAGGTGTCTATGGTTGGAGAAAGCATGGTCAACCGCAACCGTCATCAAGGCCATACTCTTCATCTTTCCAAGCGTTTTGCGCCGTGACTCCGTGCGGGTCATCATCCGGCCCTTCGTCGATAGGATAATCCTCATCTACACCGCAGTTGTCACAGGTTTCCATAGTTACTTCCGGCACGGGCGGCTGTGGAACGTTCGAGTTCGGAGTAATGTCCATAGCATCCCAACTCTGACCAATGAGTGGCTTAAACATACGTTCGATAGCGCCATCAGATGATGAATGCTGTTTCATTTAATCTCACTTTCCAGTAAGCCAAAAAGAGGCAAGGCTCCCAGTTCAACCGTCCTGGGTGACAGCCAGATTGATTCCGTCTGTGTCTGTCCAAGCTGATCGTTTGTATCACGATCCATGCGCCGCCAGTTCTCATACAAGTGGTCATAAAGCTCAGAGTTATAGCCGCTCAAGATGACCATCCCATTAACAGCCTTGAGTGCTTGGGAAAGGTCAATATGATCTTGATCGGTCATCTCGAATTGATAGCCCTTGCGCGCACTGTCTTTATGTCTGGTGCTATGTAGGTATGGCGGATCAACGTAAAATAAGGTTTTGGGGCCATCGTATCGGCGAATCACAGCCAGAGCATCATTATGTTCAATCTGCACCTGCTTCAGGCGCTTAATGATGGGCAGCAGATGATCAGTGGTGTTCCATTGGCCGATTGCTGATGCTCTCGAATCCTCTCCACGCCCTACCTGGAAACGCCATCCTGTCCCCGTTTTGCCGGTGCCGCTCCCAAAGCTCTGCCAACATCGAATATAAAAGAGGCGCGCCCGTTCAAGGGGTAGCACTGAGGTGTTATCAGATTTGGCGCGGCTGAGTTCTTCCCGCGCATAGGGTGTCAATTGGATAGCTCGGATAAGATCATGCGGCTGCAGCCGTAGAATCTCGAAAAAGTTAATCACATCATCATCAAGATCATTCAGGACCTCGAATTTACTTGGGGGCTTCCTCAGTAAAACCGAAGCCCCACCCCCACAAGGTTCTACGTAGCAGATATGCGGTGGAAACTGCGCGATGATCCAGTCGGCGATCCGCCATTTGCCTCCAAAATAACGTAAGGCCGGACGATTCACCTCGATTGAATCTTTGGTGTTTAGTAACGCGCTGGCGTTACGAAAGCTCTCTCTCTTTTTTCGTTCTCGATATGCCCTCATTTTGGCTGCATCATCAACGTGTATTCGTGGTCGAGCCATTATAGCTATTCCTCCACAGTTTCAGGTTCATCGATCCATTCATAGCCGCATTCATAGCAGCATTGAAAGCTATGGCACTTGCTATATTCAAATGATACGCCGTTTTCGAGGGTTGAGGTCTCAGTCAGGGTAGGATGCTCCCATAAGGCATAGAAGTAGCCAGTTTCGCCACACATCGGGCATTCTGGCGGATCATCCCTATCAAGAAAGCCGTTTCCTTTGAACACGTACCCTTCGGTCTCCCATTGGGCTTGAAGGGCATTCAGTTCCTTTTCGGTTGGACTTTCAGGCAATTGTTTTTTCATCACGGCATGTCCTTTATCGGGAAATTTAGACGTTGATTGTCGGTTGAATCCGAGGGTGCACCCACTCGAAATGATGTTTACTGCCCGGTATTCGCTGTCCATTGTCCAGTACCAGACAATAGCCCCACGTCCCCTGCGGTTGCTTTTCCTTCACGACGCCAAAGAGGGTTGGGTTTCCGGCCACGTATCGCCAGATTTCATCGCCGACCACAACCTGTGAGAGATTCATCCCAACAATTCTGGGCTGTTTCATTACTCGTTTCCTCCCAAATCCTTCGTGTCAAAATGGCATTCAAGGACGTAGAGAGAGCCATAGTTCGAGATTGGAGAATAGAAATAGCCTTTACCGATTGGCTTGGCTGATTTGCGCAGTGTATAGCCCAACTTCTCGCCCTGCCTTTTTGTAACGATATGGATGCCCACCTCTTTCAGCAGCCTGGTGGCAGCATCCCGCTCCCCGCCTGACCAGGATACTTGTGCGCTCCCACCACTCTTCAAAGCGTTGCACACGCAGTTGATCCAATAGGCTCGGCGATCCCAATAGTTGACGAATGTCGAAGGGGTAAAGCGTTTCATCAGAACCGATCCCTGCCTTCACCGGGGATATCAGATGGTTCTAGGGTCTGCACTTCGTTGCGTCCGAACGTGTTATAGTTGTGATCTCCCAGTTTGAATTGCGCGTCTGACAGCAACGCCAGGGACGTTTGGAGAAAATAATGTTTCTCCCCGTGCGTCATGCCGCGCGTATCACCCTTTGTGATGAGATAGCGCGCCAGCTTTATTTGAGCGATGGCTTGTTTGACTTCATCTTCGGTTGGCTTCATCTTTGCTCCTCATTTAAGATATATTGCTGCATCACCCGCACCAGGCGGGACGCATCGTTATGGACGTAGCGCATCGTGGATTTGACATCGACGTGGCCCAACAAATCCTTCACGTCAATCAGGTGGACTCCAGCCCGAATAAGGTGGGTTGCGAACGTGTGCCTGAGGCTGTGGGGAGTAATCCCTATACCTGCCAGCTCGCAGGCTTTCAGGTGGGTGCGGAAACATCGATTGAATGATGCCACCAGCCATCGCCCGCCATTCGCACCGGGAAATACAAAGTCTGTGCCGGGACGCTCAGAGATCATCGCCTTCATTTCACCGGCGATGGCTTCAGGCAGCGGCATCACACGATCCCGCCGATTCTTGATGCCGCGCACGATGATCACTCCATCAGATAGGAGCACGTCGGCCACGCGCATGTTCATGATTTCTGATCGCCGCAGACCCAACCAGGCCATCGTTTTCCAGGCCAATTGATCGCGCTGCCCAGTCCAGGCGGCCACTCCCCGCTTTTTCACTGGCCGATCCACAAAGCGCCGCAGTTCAGCCTCAGATAGCCAGCGAGGGACATATACTGGCAGATCGGGGAGATCGATTCGTTCTGGCAAAACATCAATCGCGTACCCTTCGATCCGCAACCAGCGCCAGAAGGTCATGAACGCTGCAAACTTGCGCTGGACAGTGGCCACACTTAGGCCGCGCTGACTAAGGGTTCGCTGATAGGCTCGCAGTTTTGCTAGGTCGGCAGATTCCACATCGCCGGTGATGTGTTGGGCCAGGTCGTTCAGATCGGACAGGTAGGCCGTGACTGTGCTGCCCGCAAACCGGCGCTCGTCCCGCATATATTCTTCAAAATCCGCGAGCAGGAATTTGATGGTGGTCATGATCATTTCGCCGCAAGCTGGAATTCGACGAGCGGGGAGGTGGCCCTGGCCGCGCGCCGTTCCCGATAGGCTTTCTGCTTGCAGGCCCGGTTGTGATATAGCCTGTGGTGATTGTTACCATCCACAAAAAAGGTAAGCGGGCAATTGACGCAGGTAACTAAAGTCAGGTGTTCAGACTTTGTTTTCCAACGCTTAATAGCCAGTTGCGTTCGCGTGAGCTTTGCTTTACAGGCTTTTTCGTTGGCCCGTTTGTCTGCTTTTCGGTGGGCATCGCGGCAGTAAATGGCCCGCCGGGAACAGGCCATGAATTCCCGCCCACAATAGACACAATGACGTTTGACTCTTGGGAGCCTCTTCTCCATAAAATTACGCTCCTTTCGGTTCAAATCCTGTGAGCCAGAGCGCAATGTCTGGTTCCCCTTGAAATAACCGCTCAAGCACCACGTCGTCCTCTGATAAAAGGGGAAGCGTCAGTTGGCCGGAAAGCCAACGCTCGTGGCGGGCTTTCTCACAGCGGTTGTGAGCCTGCACCACCTGGTGATCGGCGCGATCCAAATTGAGGTGGCAGCGCTGGCATAATGCAGCGAGGTTTTCCGGGCGGCAGTCCATCTTGTCATGCTTGTCACCTGGAGTCCCATCAGGTTTGGGGATTCCGAGGTGGGCAACCGTCAAGACGACGCGGCTGCCGGTGATGGGATGTTGTTCCCCATTCGCCACGCCACATTTCTCGCACCGGTGAGCGGCCCTGACGAACCTGATAACGAAACTGATCTCTTTCCAGTTCGCCGGATAGAGGGAGTAGTCTAGTGGCATTTGGGCTGCCCCTTTGGGTTGCAAGCCGGGCAAGGATATTTGACGAATACCCAATTGCCATTTCGTTTCCAGGGTTTTTCCAGTTCGCCGCGATCTCCGCAAACCTTGCACAAAGGCTTGCGTTTGCCTATAAGCATGATCGTGATGATGTTCATATGGGCCTCCATTTTCCGCAGATTCATCGAAACGATTCCAGTTTAATGTGGGTTAACTCTCGATAACCATCGAAACGATTCCATGATTCCATCGATTCCATGATTCCATGATTCCACAGGTCAAAAATCGAAAAATTAGAAAAAAACGCGGAATCAGTGGAATCATGGAATCGATGGCAGCAGACTGCGATTCCCGAATGGAATCTAATTGATCGAAAAAATCGAGCAATGGAATCGTTTCGATGGTTATCACGATCTGCCTCATGCCCCTATGGAATCGTTTCGATGGTTATCGAAAATTACGCACATCAACATGCAGATATACAAGTTAAGACCTTGATTCAGTCTCGATAAAGCGTCAATTCACTTTATCAACTGCAACTTGCCCGGCGCTGGTGATCTTGAACAGCCGGTCCTCGCCTGGCTTTTCTATAAAGCCGAGCTTGATCAACCTGCTCATAACTTTGGAGACTTGGCCGGGGTTGATATCGGTGATCGTGGCGACTTCAGCGTTGGAGATACCATCAACCGAGGTGATGAGAGTCAGGGCGTTCAGCACGTCTTGCTGCTGCCGCGTCAGTGGATCGTCCTTTGTACGAACGACCTTCTCTGCCGGGATAATTACGGCGCTGCCGTTGGACTCATCGATCATCACCGGCAGCCGCCGGAACGTTCGGTCCCGCAGTTCCTCCACGTCTTTCGCTTTGGTGCATTTCATGATGATCATGTCATCATCGCCTTCAAGCCTGAACATCACGTCGCATGTGGCTTTCAGCACGCTACTCCCGCGCTCCACCTTTCCTTCTTTTCCCGTGTGATGAATGAATAAGATTGCGCACTTCAATTCCCTCATCAGGCGCTGCGTGGATTTGATGAACAGGCCCATGTCACGGGAGCTATTCTCATCGCCGGGGAGCAGGCACAGCGAAAGCGTATCTACGACAACCAGATCGGGCTTGAGAGGACGGAGCAGGCTCGTGAATTTCACGCACTCGGCTTCGTCGAGCAGGGAGATCACACTTAAAAAGAAGGTCAAGTTGACGCGCGCCTCATCAACTTTATGATGTTTCAGCCACGCCTGGGAGCGCACGAAGAATCCCGTTTGGCCCTCCGCGGCCACGTAGAGAACGTTTTTCGTTTGGCCTAATTGCATCGCGTAATGCAGGGCCAGGAACGATTTACCGATGCCGGATGGCCCATATAGCACAGTAATGCCGCGTTCCGGGATTTCACCGGGGATGAGCCACGTCACCCTGGGGAGATTTTTCATCTCTTGCAGCGGCACGAGATACTGGCTCATTTCCGGCTGGTGCGAGGGAGATTCAAGCAGCGATTGAGCACTCTCGATGATTTGCCTGATCGTTTCCTTGTCGCCCTCAAAGGCTCCCTTTGCGATTGCGTTGGCCGCCGTCAGGAGGCGGCGACGGCGTGCTGCTGATTCGACTATTCCCGCATAGGTGTAAAAGTGAATGTGGGTAGGCGTATTGTTCATAATGAACGCGATATAGCCCGACCCACCGATCTCCTCAAACTGCTTGCGCTCTCGCAATTCATCAATGAGGGTGAGATTATCGATAGTTTCCTTGCGCTGGTGCAGGGTCACCAGGGCATCGAATATCCAGCCGTTGCGGGCGATGTAGAAATCCGATGATTTCAGCCAGGGGATACTATCGATCAAGTCCCCACCGGCGATCAGGATACTCCCTAGAAGAGCCTCCTCAGCTTCCACCGAGGCGGGTACCTGGAATTCTGGTGAGCTTGCCACGTCTGCCGTCATGATCGGCCTTCGTCCAGGGCCTTCACCATATCGATTTCCAGCCTGGCTATGCACTCGTTCTCATAGCTCGCTATCGAGATGAGTTGAATGTCCCCTGAGAACGCAGCGTCAATTTGTATGGCGATCTCCGACAATCGCGCGGGTATATCCGCCCTGACCGAGACTTGCCATATCTCGTGGCCGGGCTTGCTGACAAAAAAGGTCGAAATGCGTACCAGGTGCAGGCCAACTCCCTCCAATGCCTCCCTGATGATTCCCCGAATAAGCTCGTGAGCCTTTTGTGGGGTTTGGACTGTAGTAGAATGATTCATCATCTGTTCCTTTCGTCGATGTAAGCCGCCCGTATCCGCCGGGCGGCTTTGATTCCGGTCTCACTGACCGGGATTAGGCAAGTTGGGGGATAGAAACCCGGTGATCCTTCATGACGCGGTGCAACATCTCGATTTCTGTTCGAGCGCGGACCAGATCATCGTAGACCTTCTCATTGGTCCGGATCGCCATCATGCAGGCATATGCTGCGTCTTCCGCGGCTGATGAGCCATGATTGAGGGCAATTTTCATAATCTGGCGCGCGGCGGGCTTGTTGTAGACTTTCAACGTCTTGAACCAGGTACGGAGCTTTTCATTGAGTGCGCGATAGGCCAGAGCCTTCGGTTCCGGGGTGCTGTCCGGGGCGGGCTGCTCTTGCGGCTCATCAACAATGCGCATTAGAGCATCGGAAACACGATGGCCTTGAGGACACTCCCAGATGCCAGGCTTATCGCTTGGCTGCCAATTGGTGTAAGTGGGTGATGCTATGTTGTAGAATGCTTCACACTTACCGCAAAATGCCGCCATGCCCTGCTGATAGCGCCACTCGCCTTGCAGCTGCGCACCTGGTTGCTCGGTTGTCGTGGCGACTTCTGGCATGGCCGGGACAATCTGATATTTGGCATAGTTGCCGTCCCGCAAAATGCCATCGATGATCAGTCTGCCATTTTGGATCGCATATCCGGGCCGGTAGCGCGCGTCAGCAGCACCCAACGCCTGGCTGTCAAAGGGATCGTTGTAAATGGCCTGGTCAGGGTGGCGAATGGGATACCACTTGTCGGGCTGCAAGGGGATCGCCGCCCGGCGGGCTTCACGCTCGGAGTCTCGTTCCTTGAGGCGGGCTTCATAGCATTCGCCACAGAGCGCGGATTGCGTGCGAAAATCCCGATAAATCATGCCGACCTGCTTCTTGCATTGATCGCAGGTGTAGAGCTTGGTTGGCGGCTTTTGTGCGGGTTCTGAGGACTCAGGCAGCGCTTCATTGACGAAGCGGAATGCCTCAAATCGATCCTGGGTCAGCAGGTCTTTTGCTGAATCCGCCCGATATGGCGCGGGAATCTCTTCAGGCGTCCGGCGCGGATCGTTGTAGATGATCCGATGGAGGGTATCCACTGGGTAAAACACGTCGGCAATAACGGGAAAACGTGGCGGCTTGGGGCTTCCGCCCGGAACAGCAGTGAGTGTTGCTGGCAGATGGGCAAGGAGCTGCCCTTTTCCAATGTTCGCCGTGTCGATGGTTCGCCCATCAGAACCTTGACGAACGGTTGACTTATAATCGTTATAAGTCACACTGGTCTGCGAACTGCCGCGTATAGCACTTACAAATGGTTGGCTCACATTACAATGCTGGGCGATCCTGTTGTCGCTCCACTTCGACCAGTCCTCGTCAGTGAGCATTGTCATGACCGCCCGCCTTTTATCGGCGTTAGTGCGGCGTAAACCGTGCTTGCCATTTGCACCGGTGCTGAACAAAATGGCATCCCGGCGCGTCCCCTGGCGAATGTCGGCTCTAAGATTTTGGACATCGAACATCTTGGCTCCAGTGACACGGTGATAGCCGTCCGCAAGCCAATAGTCCTTGCCGTCGTAGAAGATGGTGACGGGATCAAAGACGCCGATCCCGTTGTCCGTCATCTCCTGCCCATATTCCCGTGCGACATTCTCATCAATACCTTCACGGGGCTGTGTGCCGCCGTCTATGCGGATTTTGGCGATTTCGATGGTGGTATCGCCAATTCGTTGCTTCACCGGTAACTGCATGATCTACTCTCCTTCTATCCTTCATATGACCGGCCAACGCTCAGTAGCACGGCGATGATGATGGCCTGCTGCTTGGCTTGCCGGAGCGTCGGAAACGTGTTGTTGAGGGGGAGCGGAATATCGGTGGCGATCACCCAGGAGTGGCACTTGCAAGGGCGGAATTCCAGGCAAATAGATTGCCAATCCAGCGATCCTTCCCGCCGGAACGAGAGAAACCAGTCCGGGCCGAATGAGACCTTATGGAAAAGGAGATGGATTTTCATCGGAACACCTCTGCCAATTCGTTCACCAGGTCAAACAGGAATTGGAAGAGGACGTTTGCTAAAATCCCGACGACGATCCTTTCAAACAGCGTCAATGATGGGTCTTGTGTTTCCAATGCCAACAAGAGGAATATGAACGGCATAGCCGTGCGAATAAATAGGCGGTAGCTTTTGTACCAGATGAAGTTCCACTCCACATCCTTGAGTTTCATTGCAAGTCTCCTATGAGGTGCTCCCAGAGCCACAGGAGACTCAGGTAGGAGATGACATTCAACTCGATAGCAACCACGATCATGACGATTAGCGAATGGAAAATCGCAGCCGTTACCGAGAAGAAATAGAGCGCCGACAATGAAACGACCAACATTAGGAGGAAGAACGACAAAAGGCGGTATCGTTTTTCGTCGCGTTCATAGGCCGCCCAATCATTCGCATCGGGGCGATCCAGGGGGTGGTCGCAGTCATCGCAGACATAACCATCTGCGTCCATATCCCGAACCTCAAAACTGCGCTGACAAACTCTGCAATTGACCTTTTGCATGGCTACTTTCCTCCCCGCGCCCACACCATGACGCCATAACACAGCGACCACTGCACGTCCTCGCTGTCGTTCGCGGCCTGGAATGCGCGAAAGAACCAGTCCAGCTTCTCGCATATCTTGTCCTGGGGAGCCGGTGCGCGCTGAATGGCCCGGCAAGCCTGTGTGTGGGCCGTTGCCAGGTCATCATCAAAGGGACGGGAGAGCAAGTCGGTCATGATGGATTCCGATGGTATAATTTGCGCGGTCAACATGTGGTTTGTCTCCTGTTGACTAGGGGCAGTGGGTGGTTTACGTCACCCCCTGCCCCGCTTGATATACGCCCAGACGAGCCGCCCCGCAGATCTGGGGAAGCCCCTGCCCGCTACTGTGCCGGGCGGCTCGTCTGGATGCACATCACCGTGCGCGTCTGTTTTTCTTCCACTCGCTCCAGATTGATCGGACAAAAAGCCATTCCGACGTGTAGAACAGCAGCCCGCACAATGCCGCCGTTGCGAGCCACCACGTGAAGCCGCCTGAGTCACGCACCGGGGCCGGGGTGAGCGACCAGGCCAGGAGCGTTACGCCGATAGCGAGTGCGCCGCGAACCAGGTCAAGCAGTAGCCTGAGCACGGGTTGCCTCCTGTTTGGGGACGACGATGCTTTTTTCCTTGAGTCCTACTCGTACCAGCCAAAGCGAAATCGTAGGCTGGCTAACTCCAAGAGATTTAGCGACTTCTTTCTGGCTGCCATATTGCTCATATCGCTCTCGCAGAACCTCCACCATTGGCTTCTTTTCTCGTTCTTCGATCTGCTGAAAGATATTCACCATACGTCTGATTCCTAGATGTTATATAGGATAGAACTGATCAAAAAAGAAAAGCATTCACTTCACCGAATACAGTATAGAGTGTTTAACAAATAGTGTCAATCGGGGATTAAATCTAGAATTATGCACAGAAGGTAATAGAATTCTATCCCATGTCTATCTTAGGGCAGCGAATCCATGACAGGCGTATCGAGCTTGGACTGAGCCAGGAAGAGCTTGCGGGTAGGATTGGAACAAACCAAAGACAAATCTCTTACTATGAGACTAGCAAAAATGATCCGACGGGTAGAGTCCTAAAAGCACTCGCTCGTGCCCTGAGCACAAGCGCAGATTGGTTGCTTGGGCTGTCCGACAGTGCAGAGCCTACAAGCGTAAATGATCTTGATAGAACTGAGCGCGAGATAATCATGGCGAGGCGGAGTGGGCGTCCATTAGAAGCGGTCAAGATCATCGTGAACGGCTAAGTTTCTATGTCTAGAACTACCGAGAGGCTATTCGTTATCAAGAGCATCGAGCTTCGCTCTATGATACGGCTTGGGGCGGTAATTGGTATGGTTGCCTCGGTGGTCGCTAACATTCCTGCTTTGTATGTTGCGATGACACATATCTCAGAGGCAGGGCGGCTCATAATACAAGCGGTGATTTCAGTTGTTGAGAGCGGCTTGATCGGCGGCGTCAGCGCTATCACGATAACTGCATTTCTCAATCTAGCCCTTTGGCTCATGGGTGGCCTTAAATTCCGCTTTGTTTTGGAGACCGTTCAAACAGAGCACACTGCTCTTGCTGAGAACGCTTATGCAATGGGCAAGAGATTGTCAAAGCCCAACCAAAAAAACAAAAATGAAGAACCTGTTCCATATGGTATGTCAGATGCCCAGAGAACATTTGAACGGGATTTGGGCGATAACCCAGGCGATCCCCGTCTGAGGTAGAAACGAAAACAGGCAATGCAGCAGCATCGCCCTGGAAAGGGTAACGAAAATATAGACGACCAGACAGCCTACTAGCCTTCGCAGATGAACCGGCTGTTGGATTTTCCCGCGAAGCAATCACATTATAGCACTGAATCAGTTCCAGCCCGCTCTTTTTTCGGTAGAGAGCGCTCGAAGTCATGACTCCACAGGGTTAGATAGATTGGCAGATTTGAACACAAAAATGAAGTAAGAAACAATAGCGCGCCGAACTGTGGGCTGAAGACCTGCGTTCCCATGTATCCAAGCATGAAGGCAAACATCATATTTGCAAAAAATGCTACCGCAGCTCCGATGTATCCTACGAAGAAACGAAAGATGAATCCAAAATCCGGCTTAAGGCTTCTTGCTTTCATGTAAATGGATCTCCTTATGAAACTGGCATTACGTCTTGCTACACTCGCCGTTTGTATTCTCGTGATAGGGTCAGGATTGCTCTGCTCGCTTTGGGCTGCATATAGTGGAAGTGGATTACGACCACTGACTCTTGTGCCTCTCGATCAACAACCCATGCAGGTGTTCCTTGCTGTCTTTGCTATTGGATTCCTTTTTGTCATTGCAGCAGTGGCGCTCATCTTAATGGCTGCTCGATGGGCCAGCAATTGGTTAGATGAGGTTGCGTAAGGCATGATTTGGATGGGCGATTCCGCTGTTGAGATTCAGCCCATTATGGCCCGTAGATACCCCTTAATTACTGGCGATAAATAGAGTTATTGAAACCTATAGGATTTCCGCATTAGTACCGCGAAAACGCCAAATAGCCTCAATTTATCGGGAAGTCATCAAAAACACCCTGGCCCACAGTCCCATGAAGAATTGACCTGTCGAATCATATCCTGCACGCCTAGAATGTTGTTGACAAACGCCCAATAAAAAAAGGCGCACACGACAAAAGTAAAAATCAAGGATAGGACCATATCCACAGCGGTCTTAGGGTAATTCTCCTCAGTTCGCTGCGGTTCATGCTCTTTGTTCGGCTTCATCTCCATAGGTCTTTCAACCTCTCTCGCGCTCTCAATAGACGTGGAATCCGCCGTCGCTCAGGACGCAGCTTCAGCAGTTCATTTAGTGATTTTCCCGGATTCTGACGAATGACTATCATCGCGTCCTGATCAGTTCTGGCTATTCCGAATCCTTTGAGCAGTCTCACAGTGCGCACCAGAGCCGGGGGCACATCCTCGCCCCGGCTACTTGAAAATTTTGGAGTCAATGGCGGTAGGCGCTGCTGATTGGTCGTCTTCGGAAAGAAATAGCGGAAGGCTGCTTTGATCATGGCTGCACCTCGATAGTGCTGGTAGGCGGAACCTGTGTTTCCGTGGGAAGCGGTGTAGCTGTGGGCGGGACTGGGGTTTCTGTCGGAACCGGCGTGGGTGTATCAGAAAAAGGTAGGCTGGTTGCAGTCAGGGTTTCGGTGGGCATTTCGGCCCAC
>Ga0210377_10001192_pt1 | contig 23894 bp, 15 predicted proteins | sample PLM4_65_b1redo_FD_155480 | JGI IMG/M metagenome (GOLD analysis project Ga0210377, IMG submission 155480) | Groundwater sediment microbial communities from an aquifer in East River, Colorado, USA - PLM4_65_b1 redo | ecosystem: Environmental > Terrestrial > Soil > Riparian zone | place: USA: East...
TCCATGGCCGATCTCCCAAACCCCATTCGCCACCCCCTTGTCCGAGTGGCTAAAGTGTCCAGGATGTCCGTAGACGCCTGTTCAGTATGTCCCTAGGCCATGCACGCTTGCGGGAGAGGGTGCGGATGCCGGGCTCAGTACCTCAGACTGACTCTCGTGTAGACGAACCGTCCGTTCATGCCAAAAGGCGTGTTGATCGGATACGTGGAAACACCGTTGTTGATCTGCTGCGTGAAGACTCCCGGCGTCCGGAAGTAGCGATTTTGGTCCGGGAACTGATCGAAGAGATTCTCAGCGCCGACCGCGAACGTGTACCGGCTCCAGACGTATGAGACTTCCGCGTCAGTCAGCCAGCGGGCCGCGTAGATCTGGTCGTCGAGCGGGTTCAGCGTAAAGCTGCAGAACTCGCCGTATCGGCTCTCCCGCGCCGTCACGTTGAATGCGCCCTGATTCCAGCCTTGCAGAAGGCGGATGTTGTCCTTCGGCTGCCCGCACTCGAACCGCCGCCGCTCCTGCCGGTCGAACAACACCTCTCCCAGTCCGGCGAGCTGGGCGGGCGTGGCGACTTCGCCGACGATCTTCGTCTTGTTGTTGCTGTACGCGGCGGAGAGATCCATGCGTCCGCCGAGGAGTGGCTGATGATAGTTACCGACGAGATCGTAGCCGTTCGTCCGGGTGTTGATCGCGTTCGTCAGGAACCGCGCGGCGTTGGCACCCAGCGGCTGGATCAGCGGCTGAATCTGCGCCTGGTTGAAGTTGCCGCTGTAGACGATGCGATCGTCGATGTCGATGTGGAAGTAGTCGGCGGTGAGCTCGAGGTTGTTCAAGGGCTGCCACACTGCCCCGGCGCTGAGGTTCTTCGACTTCTCCGGTTTCAGCGGTTTTGCGCCGAGGGCGCGGGCGATCGCGCTGTTCACTCTGTAAGTCCCGGTCTGGAACGGCTCCACCTGGCCTGTCGCGGGATTGAGCAGGAAGTTCGTGCTGATCGCCGACCAGTAGCCCTGATTCAGCGAGGGAGCGCGAAATCCGGTGCTGGCGGAGCCACGGAAGATCAGTTGTTTGATCGGTGAGTACCGCGCGGTGATCTTTCCGTTCGTCGTGCTGCCGAAATCGCTGAAGTTCTCATAGCGCCCTGCGACGCCGAGTCGGAATCTCTGCAGGACGTCCCCTTCGAGATCGACATAGAGCGCTTTGCTGTTCCGTGACACGTCGACCTCATTCGAGGGCTGGAAACCCGGGAAGACCTGTGCGCCGGGAGTCGCCTTGCCGCCGAAGCGATCCGCGTGACCACCGTCAATGTACGAGTTGGGCTCGCCTGCCTTCTCATTGAATCCGTCGCGGCGGAACTCCGCGCCGACACCGACATTGAGCGGCCCGGCCAGCCCGACCGTGAACTGCCGCGACAGGTCGAGGTTCACCGTGGTCTGATCGTCACCGAGCGAGCCGGCATAGAAGCGCGTCTGGTTCGGCGGGAGCGATGGGCCGAGAGATGTGTTGAGCGAATCGGTCACGTAGAAATCGAATTTGTTCTTCGCGTATCCGGCGCTGAGATCGTAGAACCAACTGGCCCTCTCACCTCGCGCCCCTGCGTTCAGCGACCCGTCCACGACTCGCGGTTCGATCAGCGGAAGGAATCCGAGGGGATAGATCTGGGTCCAGTTCTGAGCCTGCAGCGCGCGGCGGTAGTTCCCGCCGTGCGAGCCGTGACGATTGCTGAAACCGCCGAACGCATAGAAGATCTGTTTGCTGTCCTCGGTCACCGGGAGATTGAGGTTGCCGAAGAGCATGACGTCTCGCGCATAGGAATCACCCCAATGCGTGTTTGGCTGTTTGACGGGGTTGTTGCCCGCATCACCGGCGACGATCTGATCGCGCGGGTCGGGAAGAGCGCGATTCGTCGCGTAGCGCGTGCGGTGCTCTCCGGCCAGGAAGACCGCGCCACGTCCGAGGGCAAACCCGCCGCTGAGAGCCGTGTTGAGCATCTGCCCGTCACCGTGCGTTGTCGATCCGCCCTTGACGTCGAGCTGCAACGGCTCCGCGCTCGACTTCATCACGAGGTTGATCACGCCGGCGATGGCGTCCGACCCGTACTGCGCTGCCGCACCGTCGCGGAGGATCTCGATGCTCTCGATCGCCGTTGCCGGAATCGCATTCAGGTCGACGCCGCTCGAACCGCGGCCAACCGTGTTGTTCGCATTCACGAGAGCGCTGGCGTGGCGCCGCTTGCCGTTGAGCATGACCAGGAGCTGATCGGGACCGAGCCCGCGCAGCGTCGCCGGGCGGACCGAGTCGGTGCCATCGCTGATCGTGGGCCGCGGAAAGTTGAACGATGGCGCGAGCTTCTGAATGATCTGGTTCGTTTCGGTCGAGGGCGACGTCTCGATCTGCTCGCGCGGAATCACATCGACCGGCACGGCTTTCTGCTGCTCCGCTCCGACCGCGCGCGATCCGACCGTGATCTCCTGACCGAATGCCGGCCGCAGCGCGAAGTCTCGCGTGACGTCGCCGCTCAGCCGGACATCGGCAGTCCGCTTCTGAAATCCCTCGAGCGAGACGGTCACCTTCACTTCCTGACCGTTCGCCTGCGTGACGGCGAGCGTGTACCGCCCATCGGCATCGGTCACGGTGCTGAGGCGGAGGTCGTCAATCGAAACGCTGACTCCCGGGATGGGCGAACCGTCGCTCGCCGCCGTGACGCGGCCGTGGATGGTCGCTCCGGTCTGTGCGAACGCGGCCGTGGAGACAAGAAGAACAATGAATGCGAAAACTGAGGCGGGCCTCCTCATCGATCGCTCCTTTCGACTGCCGATTTCGAGGAGGGAAGTATATGTCCGGCTCAGGCAATCCGGCCGAGCAGCTTGGCGTGCCAAGAGTCCTCGGCACGTCGCTCCCACGCGCCGCTGCGGATGTCGCCGACGCGCTCAGCGGTCGTGTCGAAGACGATCGTGTGCCGGTCGCCGCGCTCGACGAAGTCCGCACGCGTGATCGAATCGATGCGACCGTCGCCGTGGCGGATGAAGATGCGGTTCGCATCGAGAATCGCGACGCCGAGCTCGCGTTCGAGCTGTCGCAGCGTTCCGAACATGCGGTCGATCGAACAGCCGGATGTCTCGGCCTGCTTGTCGACGGCGACGATCAGGAACGAGCCGTCGCGCAGCTCGCGCGCCGAGCGGATCGGCTGGCCGTGCGCGTTCCAGTCGGCGAGGAACGCGTCGACGCGCTCGAGCAACCGCGACGATTTCCGCTCGTCGAGCGCGGGTGAGATTCCGAAGAGCCAGATGCGGGAGTCGTTGGGCAGGTGTTCGATGTCTGTTCGTGGCATGGGTCGGTCCTGAGTGCTGAGTGCTGAGTGCTGAGTGCTGAGTGCTGAGTGCTGAGTGTACACGGGCGGGCGTGGCTCAGCACTCATTGATACACTCCGCGCGTGAGCTTCGCACGACTGCTTCAGCGGTTCAAGGACGGCGTGAGCGCGCCGCAGACGCGCGAGGCGCGCCATGACCCGCTGCGCCTGGCGACAGCGGCGGTCCTTCTGGAGACCGCTCACGCGGACGGAGACTTCACCCCGGCCGAGGATGGAGACGTCGTCGGATATCTGCAGCGCGCGTTCAACCTCGGCCCTGAGGAGGTTCGCGAGCTCCTGGAGGAAGCGAGCGAGCTTCGCAATCGGACGATCGATCACTTCGCGTTGACGAACTTCATCCGGAAGAGCTCCTCGCTCACCGATCGCATCGAGATCGTGAAGACGATGTGGCGGATGGTGTACTCGGACGACAAGCTCACCGACTACGAGAGCTACCTCGTTCGCAAGCTCGCCGACCTCCTGGGCCTCGAGCATCACGTGATGATCGATGCGAAGTCGGCCGTGCTGCGGGAGAGGCAGGGGCGATGAGCGGGGCATTCCGCGTGGCGATCATCGGCGCCGGGCCGATCGGCCTCGAGCTGGCGATCGCGCTCAAGCAGGAGGGAATCAAGTACGTCCAGTTCGACGCCGGGCAGATCGGTTACACGATCACCTGGTATCCGCCGCAGATGCTCTTTCACTCCAGCTCCGATCGCGTCGGCATCGCCGGCGTGCCGATTCAGGTTCCGAATCAGCAGAAGGTCTCGCGGGAGGAGTACCTCGCATACCTGCGAATGGTCGTGCAGCAGTTCGGACTGCACGTGCACACCTACGAGCGCGTTCTCGCCGCACGGCGAATGCCCGGCGGAGGTTTCGAGCTGACAACGCGCGCCGTCGACGGCGAACATCGATACGAAGCGGAGGTCGTCGTGCTGGCGATCGGCGCGATGCACGCTCCGCGACTGCTGAACATCCCGGGAGAGGACCTCCCGCATGTCAGCCACTATCTCCATGATCCGCATCTCTACTTCGGGAGGCGGCTGCTGATCGTCGGCGGACGCAACTCCGCCGTCGAGGCGGCCGTGCGCTGCCACCGGGCCGGCGCGTCCGTGACGATGAGCTATCGGCGCGAGGACTTCGATCCGAAGGTCGTGAAGTTCTGGCTGCTGCCGGAGATTCGCGCGCTCATGCGCGACGGTCTCGTGCGATTTCTACCGCGCACGGTGCCGGTGGCCATCGGCAGCGGCACGGCGACGCTCTCGCATCTGTCGAACGGCCGCACGGAGGAGATCGCGGCGCAGATGGTGCTTCTCATGACCGGCTACCGTCAGGACCCGACCCTCTTCGATCTCCTCGGCGTCGAGTTGCATGGCGACGATCGTCAACCTGTTTACGATCCGGAGACGATGGAGACGAATGTGCCGGGGGTGTTCGTCGCCGGGACGGCCGTCGCCGGAACTCCGCCGCGCAAGGTGACCGTGATCGTGGAGACGTGTCACGTGCACGTGCCGCGCATCGTCGGCGCGCTCACGCACAAACCGGTGGCGCTCCCCGACGGCAGCCTCGACGACTAGCGCGCGCGGAACATTCGGTGTGGCGCCGCTATGTAGCCCCCGGCGTAAGCTGGGGGTGCGCGATGGCTGGGGGCACGGGAGCCCGCTGCGTAGCGGCGGGCGACACCAGGCGCTCACGCCCTGCGCTGATGCGTGAGCAACGCGAAGCCGATCATCTTGTAGAGAAGGCGCGCGCCGACGTTCGCGTCCCATTCCGTTTCGCCCGGCGACACCTCGCAGAGATCGAGGCCGACGATCCGTTTCCCGGCGCGGTGAATCGCGCGCAGAAGACCGATCGCCTCGTTCCAAGAAAGACCGCCCGGCACCGGCGTCCCCGTGCCGGGGCAGAGCGTCGGATCGAGCCCGTCGATGTCCCACGACAGATAGACGTGATCGGGCAGCGCGGCGACGATCTCGTCTGCGATCTCCGAGAACGGCGTTCCCTCTTCCTTTCGTCGCGCGAGATCGGCGTCGAAGAACGTGACGATGCGCCCGCGCGACTCTTCAATCATCCGGTTCTCGGCCTGACCGAGATCGCGGACGCCGACCTGCACGAGTCTCGCGACGTTCGGGATCCGCGTCATCACGTTGTGAAAGATCGACGCGTGCGACCACGTGAACCCTTCGTACGCGTCCCGCAGATCGGCGTGCGCGTCGAGATGAAGGATGCCCAGGCCCGGATAGGCGTCTGCGTAGGCGCGGATCGCGCCAAATGGAGCGGAGTGATCGCCGCCCAGCACGACCGCCGTCTTTCCCTGCTCGATCAATCGCTGCGTGTGGGCGAACACCCAGTCGTTCATTTTCTCGCTGACCGCATTGACCTTCGCCGCCGCCGCGCGCGTCTTCCGGTCGACGGCGCCGCCGCGCGCGATCACGTCCGCGGCGATCTTCTTCGCTTCGGCGTTCCACCGCGCGATCTTGCGCGGGATCGGCTCCATCGCGATCCCCGCCTCGTACGGCCTCCCGGTCTCGCGATCGAACAGATCGACCTGCCGCGACGCCTCGAGCACCGCGGCCGGACCTTTTGACGTTCCGCCGCCGTACGACGTGGTTGCCTCGAACGGAACAGCGATGATGACGACCTTCGCATCGTCCGGAGTGAACGGGAGGCCGTAGATGCCGTCGCCGGTTGCGGCGGCGTCGGGGTCGAAGGTGGTTGACGGTTGACGGTTGACGGTTGACAAGGCCTTGTCTCGCAGGCGCGGAGCTAATGGTTTCTTGCGACGCCGGGCCTCGTCAACTGTCCACCGTCAACCGTCCACCCCCTCAATCGAGATCCATCGGATTGACGAGCGGCTTGTCCGACTTGTCGGCGCGCTTCATCGCTTCCTTGAATCTCTCTTCGAGGATGCGGCTGCGGTCCTTCTGGCTCTCGAGCTGTTTCTCGAAGCGCCGCGCGGCGTCGCTCTTCTGCGTCTCGAGGTTGGAGACCATCGCCTCGAGCGAGGTGTTCTGCTTCGTTTCCTTCGCCTTGTGCAGAAGCACTTCGCCGGTGACCTGGTCGATGACGATCATCGCTTCGCAACACGGACAGGTGATTTCGAGGTTCTTGCTCATGGTGGCGTGTTCCCGACGAGCATTCTACCGCCGTGCTCCAGTCGACGGTTGACTGTCGACGGCCGGCCTCGTCCACCGTCCACCGTCACCTGTCAACTGCGTTCCAGAGCCTGCTGCAAATCCGAAATCAGGTCATCCGGATGCTCGAGTCCGACCGACACGCGCAACAGGTTCTGCGGCGTGCGGCTGCCCGGCCCTTCGCTCGAGGCGCGGTGCTCGATGAGGCTCTCCACACCTCCGAGCGATGTGGCGCGCGTGAACACGCGCGTGTGCGCGGCCACGGCCAGCGCCTCCTCCCGCCCGCCCCGCACGCGGAACGACAGCATGCCGCCGAAGTCCGACATCTGCCGCGCCGCGATCGCATGGCCCGGGTGCGACGCCAGTCCGGCGTAGTGCACGACCTCCACGCGCGGATGCTTCGCGAGAAACTCCGCCACCGCGCGCGCGTTGGCGCAATGCATCCGCATGCGCGCGGGAAGCGTGCGGATCCCACGAAGCACGAGCCACGAATTGAACGGCGAGGCGACGCCTCCGATGATGGTGCGCACGTGCTCGACCTGCGCCATCCACTCCCCATGGTCACGGAACGCGACCGATCCGCCCTGCACGTCGCTGTGGCCTCCGAGATATTTGGTGGTGGCGTGCATGACGGCGTCGGCACCGAGCTCGATCGGCCGCTGCAGAGCCGGCGTCGCGAACGTCCCGTCGACGACGAACCGCGCGCCACGCGCATGCGCGATCTCCCCCAGCGCGGCGAGGTCGACGATCTTCATCAGCGGGTTGGACGGCGATTCCGCCCACACGACTTTCGTTTCCGGACGACATGCGCCGCGGACCGCGCCGAGGTCCTCCATCGCCACGAGGTCGTAACTCAAACCCCACTGCCCGAAGAAGTCGCTGCCGAGCGCGCGCACGCCGTAGTAGCCGTCGTCGGGCAGCAGCACATGTCCGCCCCGCGGCACGGTCTGCAGCACCGCGGCCGCCGCGGCCATCCCCGATGCGAACGCCAGCGCGCCCGCCGCAGAGTCGATCACCGCAAGTGCCTCTTCCAGTTGCGCCTGCGTCGGATTCGAATCGCGGATGTAGCTGAAGCCGCGCGAGGTCGCGCCGTCCGCGTCTCTCTCGAACGTCGTGGACAGATGGATCGGGGGCGCGACCGCCCCGGTCTCAGGATCGGGATGCGCACCCGCGTGGACCGCCTTCGTGTCGAAATGCATTCCCGGAGTTTATCCGTGTGCAGTCTCCGGACGGAGATCATCGCGCAACCGGCAACCGTCAACCAGCAGCCGGAACCCAACTCCGGTTACGATCACGCCCTACATGATCCACCTCGGGTCCATCGGCCGCATTTCCATCGACGTCGACGCGAGCTTTCTCATCCTCATCGTCTTCTTCGTCGCGACGTTCTACGACCCGAAGCAGGGTTTGCGATACGCGCTGCTGTGGGCGCCCGTACTTTTCATCAGCGTTCTTCTGCATGAGCTGGCGCACGCGGCAGCGATCGCCATGTTCGGGTACGGCGGCAGCCAGATCGTCCTCGGCGGGATGGGCGGCGTCACGGTCAGCCAGCGGCGCGGCAAGCCGTGGCACGACATGGTGATCAGTCTGGCCGGCCCGCTGGCGAGCTTCGCGCTGGCGTGGCTGACGACAAAGCTCATCCGCAGCGCGCCCTACGCGATGACCGATCCGATGCTCCTCGCCTTTCTCCCTCTGCTGCGGACCGCGAACTTCTGGTGGGGTATCTTCAATCTGATCCCCATCTCGCCGCTCGACGGCGGTCACGTCGTTCGCCACTTCTTCCGCATTTTCGTGCGCGAACGGACGGCGTTCGTGATCTCGGTCTGGACCGGAATGGTCGTGGGCGTCCTCGTCGCCATCCTCGGCCTGGTCACGCGATCGATCTTCCTGGCCTTCCTCATGGCATGGTACGTGTTCATGAATTACCAGCAATGGCAATACTTCCGGAAACACGGATATCCCGGTGATTAGATTGCGCTGTTAGAATCGCCGTCATCCGTCGGAAAGTTGACTCCGCGCGCCCGAATGAGCATCGAGTCCGACACACCTGCGACTTCCGGACACCAGTCTCCTCTGGAGAGGGCACGCCAATCGTTCGCGCGCGTATTCAAAGGGTTCCGTCGCCCGCGGAACCGTGAATCGTTGCGGACGACAGTCGCGATTCTGCGGGCGCAGCAGGAGGCCACGCTCGACGGCATCCTCGTCGTGGACACGAACCAGAGGATCCTCTCCTACAACCGCCGGTTTCTCGACATCTGGCGCATTCCGCAGACCGCGGTGGATACGGGAAAAGACGAGGTTCTTCTGGCATCGGCGCGCCAACTGATCGCCAATTGGGACGCGTTCATTGCGGATGTGCAGCACCTGTACGCGCACCCGCAGGAGATCCGCAACGCCGACGAGGTGCCGCTCAAGGACGGCCGGGTCATCAGCCGCAGCTCGGTTCCGGTCGAGGCAGGCGGCAAGATCACCGGACGCGCCTGGTACTTCCGGGACATCACCGCGGAGAAGCGCGCGCGGATGGTGCAATCGGCGCTCTTCCGCATCGCGCGTATCAGCAGCGAAGCGCACGAGCTGACTCAACTTTATCCCGCCGTGCACCGCATCATCGGCGAGTTGATGAACGCCACGAACTTCTATGTCGCCGAGTACGACCGCGAACGCGACATCGTGACGTTCCCGTACTTCGTGGATCAGTTCGACCCTCCGCCCGAGGGGCGCCCGCCGGGTCGGGGCCTCACGGCGTACGTGCTTCGCACGGGGCAGCCGCTGCTCGCGACACCCGAGGATTTCCAGCGGCTGATCGACAGCGGCGAAGTCCAGCTCATCGGAACGCCATCGGTCGACTGGGTGGGCGTTCCACTGAAGACGGGCGGCGTGACATGGGGAATGATGGGCGTGCAGAGCTACGACGTCAGCATCCGCTACACGGAGCGCGAGAAGGAGATTCTGGCTGTCGTGGCGCAGCAGGTCGCCTCGGCAGTCGAACAGAAGCGCAGGGAAGCGGCGCTGCGCGCGAGCGAGGTGCGCTACCGGCAGATGTTCGAGAACAACCGCGCCGTACAGATCCTGCTCGATCCGGAAACGGGACGCCTGGTCGACGCGAACATGGCCGCCAGCGATTTCTACGGTTACACGCGCGACGAGCTGCGATCGATGCACATCTGGAACATCAACGTCCTCGGCGAACAGCAGATCCGGGAAGAGTTGGCCCGCGCGGCACGTCAGCAGCGCAGCTACTTCGTGTTCCGCCACATGGTCGCCGACGGCGGCATGCGCGATGTGGAAGTGCACTCCGGCCCCATCGAAGTCGGCGGCCGCAAGCTGCTCTACTCCATCATTCACGACATCACGGAGCGGAAACGGGCCGAGGAAGCGCGGCAGCAGTCCGAAGAGAGATACCGCAACATTTTCGATTACGCATCCGTCGGCATTTACCAGTCCACCGTCGAAGGCAGACTGATTACAGCCAACCCCACTCTGGCCCGGATTCTCGGCTACGACTCGGTGGAGGATCTGCTCCAGCGCAACCTCGCCACCGACGTTTATTTCGATCCGGCCACGCGGGAGCGGATCGTAAGCGAGCACGTCGCCAGCAAGCGCCCCGGCGATTACGAGCTGCAGTGGCGGCGCAAGGATGGCAGTCCGGTGTGGGTGCAGCTCAACGCGCATGCGATCGCCGATGCGCCGCACGGCGTCTACTTCGAAGGATTCGTCTACGACATCACGGAGCGCAAACGGGCCGAGGAGTCGCTCGACGCGGCGAATACGCAGCGCAAAGCCGTGCTCGACGCCGCGACCGGCGTGTCGATCATCGCCACGGACGCGGACGGCACAATCGCCGTCTTCAACTCCGGTGCGGAGCGGATGCTCGGATACGAAGCGGACGATGTGATCGGCAGGATGGCGCTCCTCGAGCTTCACGCACCCGCCGAGCTCGCGGACCGCGCCACCGATCTCTCGAATGCGTACGGGCGGAGAGTGTCGGGATTCGAGGCGCTGGTCCTCGAGGCTTCGCTCCATGACGTCGAGGAGCACGAATGGTCGTACGTCACGCGCGATGGCCGCCTGCTGACCGCCGCCGTCTCCGTCACGGCGCTCCGCGCGTCGGACACCTCGGTCACCGGCTTCCTCTTCGTCGCCACCGACATCACGCAGCGAAAGCAGGCCGAGGAGATGTTGCGCAAGCAGTCGGCCGCAATGACCGCGTCGATGGACGGCATCGCGATTCTGAACGACCGCCTGGAGTTCACGTACGTGAACGACGCACTGGCGAAGCTCTGCGCCTACGGGAATCCGCAGTTCATGACAGGCCACTCGTTGCGCGAGCTCTACGACCCGACGGAGAACGAACGCCTGATGACGCAGATCGTTCCCCAGGTGCGGGAGCGCGGGCGATGGCGCGGCGAGGCGATCGGCCGCCGGCGCGACGGCATCAGCTTCCCGCAGGAGATCTCGCTCACCTCGATCGACGGCGGCGGCATGGTCTGCGTCGTCCGCGACATCACCGAACGCACCTACGCCGAGGAGCAGATCAAACATCTCGCCTATCACGACGCGCTGACGGGGTTGCCGAATCGTCTCCTGTTCAAGGATCGGCTGACCGTCGCGCTGTCGCACGCGCAGCGCGATCGCACGCGCCTCGCGGTGTTGTTCCTCGATCTCGACCGCTTCAAGGTGATCAACGACTCACTCGGTCACAACATCGGCGATCAGCTCCTGCAGGCGGTGGCCGCGCGCGTGCAGTCGTGCGTCCGCGAGAGCGATACCATCGCGCGCCTCGGCGGCGACGAGTTCACGCTGCTGCTCCCGCTCAGCCGCTCCGAAGACGCCGCACCGGTCGCCCAGAAGATCCTCGAAGCGATCCGCTATCCGTTCCACATGGAGGGACGTGAGTTCTTCATCACCACCAGTCTCGGCATCAGCCTGTACCCGGAGGACGGAACGGATGCCGAGACGCTGATCAAGAACGCCGACACGGCGATGTATCAGGCGAAGGAGCTCGGACGCGACAACTATCAGCTCTTCAACGCCTTCGTGAATGCGAAGGCGCTGCAGCGCATCGCGCTCGAACACGGCCTCCGCCGCGCGCTCGCCAACGACGAGATGGCCGTGCACTACCAGCCCATCGTCGACTTCCGGTCGGGACGCATCACCGGGATGGAAGCGCTGCTCCGCTGGACGCATCCGCAGATGGGCCGCATCCCGCCCGGCGTGTTCATCCCCGTCGCTGAAGCGACCGGCGTGATGGTGCCGGTCGGAACATGGGCGATGCGGACCGCGTGTGCGCAGGCCAAAACGTGGCACGACGCGGGCTTCCCGAATCTCTCGCTCGCGGTGAACCTCTCGGTCTGCCAACTGCAGCAGCCCGACCTCCCCAATCGCGTTCAGGAACTGCTGGAGGAGACCGGCTTCCCGGCGCGCCTGCTCGATCTCGAGATCACGGAGAGCGGCGCGATGCAGGCGCCCGAAATCAGCATCCGCACGTTGTACGAGCTGAAGAAGCTCGGAGTCCGCATCTCCCTCGACGACTTCGGCACCGGCCATTCGTCGCTCAGCTACCTGAAGCGATTCCCCATCGATACGCTGAAGATCGATCAGTCGTTCGTGCGCGACATCAACTCCGATCCCGATACCGCCGCGATCGTCACCGCGATCATCGCCATGGCGCACAGCCTGCGCCTGAACGTCATTGCCGAAGGCGTGGAGTTCGCCGACCAGGCCAAGTTCCTCAAGCGCTACGGTTGCGATCAGATGCAGGGATTCCTGATCAGGCCGCCGGTACCGGCCGAGGAGTTTCTGGAGCTGCTGACGCAGCCGGTCACGATCTAGTGTCCTGGATCGCGCCCGGCCTGGGTCCGGAGTCGCATGTCGGAGATTCCGGAGCGACACGAAATCCGCGTGCGCGGTAAAGATCACACGATCGTCTTCATCGCAGACTCAGAAGACGGCCCGCTCGTCATCCGCCAGGAGCCGGACGGAAGACGTCGAAGCCCGGTCCCGTGCGAAGCTCCGGGCTCGCGACCGTCACGTTCGTGCTGTCGTTGAACGACGACGCACCTCCGAAAAACGCTGGGCCGCACTTGAGCATCGGATCGGCGACGACGAGACGACATGTTTCGGGCTGGATGGCGTCTGTTGTGCAGCGACTTCCGTCACAGGTGGATGAAGGCCTCGTTTTCCGCAACTGAGGGAAGGAGATTCAACATGAAGATCAAATACTGGATTCTGTTAGCAAGCATGGGATTGGCCGCACTGATTCGCGGCCCCTCCCCCGCATTGGCCCAGGTATCACTGGGTACAGCGCAGAGCTTCGCCGTCCTGGGAGGCTCGACGGTGACCAATACGGGCGCGACTACCATCACCGGAGATCTGGGTGTCAGCCCGGGTTCCGCGATCACGGGCTTTCCTCCGGGGACCGTGATCGGAGGAACGATCCACGCAGCTGATGCGGTCGCGGCTCAGGCCCAGATTGATCTCGCCACCGCGTACAACGTTGCCTCACTCCTCCCGTGCTTTGACGACCTGACGGGACAGGATCTGGGTGGACTCGCGCTCACGTCCGGCGTCTATTGTTTTAGTTCGTCGGCTCAATTGACGGGAACACTCAATCTCGTCGGCGCGGGCCTCTGGATTTTCCAGATCGGGAGCACGCTCACGACGGCAAGTAACTCGTCCGTTCTCGGGGATTTCGGTCAGGATTGCAACGGGGCGAACGTGTTTTGGCAGGTCGGCAGCTCCGCGACCATCGGTACAAATACTCAGTTCGTCGGAAACATTCTCGCGCTCGAAAGCATCACCCTGAACACCGGCGCCAACGTGTCCGGTAGTGCCCTGGCACGGAATGGCGCGGTGACGATGGATACCAACCACGTCTCCGTCTGCAGCTCCGGCGGCCACCCGCATGGCGCGATCAAGGTGACGGGCGGTGGGCAGATCCCGGTGCCTGACCCGAATTCCGTCGACCCGAAAGCGACCGGCACGGGCAGGGCCACCTTCGGCTTCAATGCGAAGCCAAGTAAGGCGGGCGGTACGGCGGCGAGCGGCGAATTCAACTACGTCAACCACGTCACGGGCCTGCACATCAACGGTTCGGTCACCACCGTCGAGGTGATCGCGATCAACCCGGACGGGTCGCCGAAGACCGTCCGGTTCTCCGGCACCTGCCGCGGCAGCTCGCCGTCGTGCTCCTTCTCCGTCACGGTGGAAGACCACGCCGAGCCCGGCATAATCGATGAGCTCGGTATCGTTGTCGCCGGTGGGCCGATCGAGGTCAGGTCGCAGCGCGTCATCAGCAACGGGAACATCCAGTTCCACGGGAAATAGCGGTTGATCTGAGACCGCAGGGTCAGGAGGCGCGACCTGGTTCGCGCCTCCGGCTACCTCTCTACAGCCGGTGATAGTCCGGCCGCCAGCTCTTCACTTCGCGCTTGATCGCGTCGCGGCCTTTCAGCTCGCCGGCGAGCACGCGGCGCGTCATCGCCGGCAGCTCCTCATCCGAACAAAAGCGCAGGCCGATGAGGTCGCCCTTGTGAAGTTCGGAGATGCGGCCGCGCAGATCGTCGGGCAGACACGTCGCCAGACGGACTCGCTCTTCGAGTCGGATGATGCGGTCCTGATTGCGCAGACCGTAGTAGCGCACGAGAAGCGCCATCACGACGAGCGCCACCGCAACGACCGCGTTCCACGCGGACCAGATCGACGGCCGCCGGACCGCGGCGTACAGCGCCACGAGGAGGTTCAGCGAGAACACCGGCAATATGAAGAAGTGATAGATCGGATGAAACCGGCGATGGGTTCCGTACGCTTGTTCTTGCATTTCGCTCCCTGGAATCAGAAGACGTAGCGAGGCGTGGCGTGCAACTGCTGCAGGGCCGCGTTCAACGCCGGCCCCGGCTGCACGCGGAAGAGATGGCTGATCTTCAGCCGGACCTGACCGCCGGCGACCTCCTTCGGCACATCGACGAGCGTGACGCTCACCGGCACCTCGCCGACATGATCCTCGAAGATCTCGCGGATGCGCTTCACCGTCTGCTCGGTGACGCGGGGATACGGAACCTCGAGCGCGATCTCCTTCACCTTCTTGTCGCGGATGCCGTCGAGGGGCACGATCTCCAGCGCGTTGAGCTCCGGCGTGATGGGAGTCTCGTTCAACGCCGCGGCGTGCCCGGCGAAGAGGGACTCGCCGTTGGCGGGATCCTCTGGTGGGGCGCCGGCGCCCTCGCCGGCGGTGTCTTCTGCCACAGCGAGCGCCGGCGAGGGCGCCGGCGCCCCACCTCGAGCTCCACCGAACAGTCCGAGATTGTTCGTTCTGTCCCCGTACTTTTCCCGTTCCACTTCCTTCGGATCGCGATCGTCGTCGAAGTCGTCTTCGCGGATCTCGTACGCGGAGATGCGGCCGTATTCGTCATCCAGGCGGTGGGCGTTCTGCTCGGCCGACTGCAGCGATGCGCTCCGGCCCACGACCATCCCGCCCGTATCTTTCACGGATGCCGTCAGCAGCACGGCCAGGCCGTTATCGAGCCACTTCGCGTACTTCGCGTACAAATCGCTGAAGACGACGACATCGACGCTGCCGTGCTGATCGTCGAGGACGAACTTGGCCATGGTCTTCCCTTCGTTCGGCCCTTTCTTGATCTTCGACTTCTTCATCTGCGAGACGATGCCGGCGATGTTCACGACTTCGTCAACATATTGATGAAGTGAATCGGTGTTCACGCCGGGCGTCGCGAACAGCCGCGTCTCCTCCGCATAGCGGTTCAACGGATGGCCGGAGACGTAGAAACCGAGGGTCTCCTTCTCGTAGCGGAGCTTTTCCTCCTCCGGCCACTCGGTCCCAGAGATCGCGCTGAGCACGGGCGAGGGCGGCGGGGCCCCGCTCATCATGCCGAAAAGCGAAGATTGCCCGCGCTCCTTCGCGTCCTTCACGCGCTGTGCGCTGTCGGCGCTGGCCTCGAGCTGATCGAACAGGACCTTGCGCGGCTGCTTCAGAAAATCGAATGAGCCCGACTTGATCAGCGCCTCGAGCACCTTCTTGTTGCACGCGCGGAGGTCGACCTCCTCGCAGAACTGGAGCAGCGCGTTGAATCGGCCGACTCTCCGACGGGCCTCGAGAATCGATTCGATCGCGCTCGACCCGACGCCCTTCACGGCGCCCAGGCCGAAGCGGAGGTTCTTGCCGACGACGGTGAATGAGAAGTTCGATTCGTTGATGTCCGGCGGCAAGACGTCGATTCCCATCTGCGAGGCCTCGTGAATGAACTTCACGACTGCCTCGGTCTTCTCCATTTCGGAGCTCATCAGCGCGGCCATGAAGTGCCGCGGGTGATGCACCTTCAGCCACGCCGTCTGATAGGCGACGAGCGCGTACGCGACCGAGTGCGACTTGTTGAAGCCGTAGCGCGCGAAGGGCTCGATGTAATCGAAGATCTCGTTCGCTTTCTTCTGTTCGTAACCGTGTGCCACCGCGCCGGAGACGAACTTGTCGCGCTCGGCCTCCATGATCGCCTTGTCCTTCTTCCCCATCGCCTTGCGGAGAAGATCGGCCTGACCGAGCGAGTAGCCGGCCACGGCCTGGGCGATCTGCATGACCTGCTCCTGATAGACGATGACGCCGTACGTCTCCTCGAGGATGCCCTTCATGGCGGGCACGAGGTATTTCGCCTTCGACACGCCGTTCTTGCGGCGGACGTACTCGTCGACCATGCCGGCGTCGAGCGCGCCGGGGCGATAGAGCGCGTTCAATGCCGCGAGATCCTCGAATCGCGTCGGCCGCGCCTTGCGCAGCAGGTCGACCATGCCGCCTGACTCGAACTGGAACACGCCCTTCGCGCGCCCCTCCTGGAAGAGCCGGAACACTTCCGGGTCATCCAGGTCGAGCGCGCCGATGTCGATCTTCTGGCCCGTTTCCGCTGCCACCGACTTGATGGCGTCGTCGATCACGGTGAGCGTTCGAAGACCGAGGAAGTCCATCTTCAGCAGGCCCATCTTCTCGACGACGCGCATGTCGAACTGCGTCACGATTTCATCGCGCGTCGTGCGATAGAGCGGAACGTAATTCGTGACCGGTTCCGGCGTGATGACGACGCCCGCCGCGTGCATACCGGCGTGTCGCGCCAGGCCTTCCAGCTTCGAGCCGATCTCGATGATGCGGCCCACTTCCTTGTCGTTCTTGATCGCCTCGACGAGTGCCGGCGATTCCCTGGCCGCGGAAGGCAGGGTCACGTCCGGGCCCGTGGGAATCGTCTTCGCGACCTTGTCGACGAATCCGTACGGAAGGCCGAGAACGCGGCCCACGTCGCGCACGACGGACTTCGCGGCCATCGTTCCGAACGTGATGATCTGCGCGACGTTCTCGTTGCCGTACTTCTGCCGCACGTACTCGATCACACGACCGCGGTTGTTCATGCAGAAGTCGACATCGATGTCGGGCATCGAGATGCGCTCGGGATTGAGGAAACGCTCGAACAGCAGGTCGTAGTCGAGCGGATCGACGTCGGTGATGTCCATCGAGTACGCGACGAGCGAGCTGGCCGCGGAGCCCCGGCCCGGACCGACCGGGATGCCGTTGTCCTTCGCGTACTTGATGAAATCCCACACCACCAGGAAGTAGCCGGGAAAGCCCATCCCCTTGATGATCTCGATCTCGCGTTCCAGCCGGTCCCAGTACTCCTGCGGCTCGTGCTTCTTGCGCTTCGCCGCGAAGAGCGGTGCCATCGCCGCGAGGCGCCGAGTCAATCCATCGCGCGCGACTCTTTCGAAGTAAGTGGCGGCGTCCAGCCCTTTCGGCACGGGGAACTTCGGCAGATGCAGTCCCGAGACGTCGATCGTCATGTCGACGCGCTCGGCGATCCGAACCGTGTTCGCCACCGCCTGCGGGTACGCCGCAAACACGCGCTCCATCTCCTCCGGACCTTTGACGTAGAAGTCGTCGGAGTAGAACTTCATCCGCCGCTCGTCGCCGAGCGTCTTGCCGGTGCCGATGCAGAGGAGGACCTCGTGCGCGAAGGCATCGTCCTTGTCGAGGTAATGCGAATCGTTCGTGCCGACGAGCTGCAGCCCGACCTCTTCGCCGAGCCGCGCCATCATCGGCACGATCTTCTGCTGGTCGGGGATGCCGTGATCCTGAATCTCGAGGAAGAAGTTGTCAGCGCCGAGGATCTCTTTGTACTGAAGGGCGGCGTCCTTCGCCTTCGCGTAGTTGCCGCCCGCGAGACTCTGCGAAACCTCGCCCTTCAAGCATGAAGAGAGGACGATGAGCCCTTCGCGATGTGCGCGCAGCAGCTCCTTGTCGATGCGCGGCTTGTAGTAGAAGCCCTCGGTGTAGCCCGCGCTCACGAGCTTGACGAGGTTCCTGTAGCCCTCGTTCGTCGCGGCGAGCACGATCAGGTGGTTGTTCGAGCCGGCGTCGGCGTTCTGGTCTTCGACCCCGGCTTTGTCGAAGCGTGAGCCGATGGCGACGTACATCTCGCAACCGATGATCGGCTTGAGCTTCTCCTTGCGCATCGCGTTGTAGAACTCGATGGCACCGAACATGTTGCCGTGGTCGGTGATCGCGCAGGCGGGCATGCCGAGGCGCGCGACTTTCTTCGCCAGCTCTTCGGGGCGGCTGGCGCCGTCGAGGAGTGAGTATTCGGTGTGGAGATGGAGGTGAACGAAGGACATCGGGTGGTCTGATCTTACGTTCGGAGTGGCGCGTTTTGGCACACGTCCTTGTGCACCCGCCTGGCTCCCGGCGCCGATCTACCGCTCGTAGAGGTCGCGCTCAGTGTCCGACGGACCGCCGGTGCGGCTGCGGCTCCGCCAGTCTGGTGCTCGCGGTCCGCGAGACGCCGCTCGCCGGCACGCCGCCGTTCGGCGTGAGCAGAAAGCGAACGACCGTCCCCGTGGAGTTGTCGAAGCCGCTGGCCACGGCGGCAACGCTGCCGGTGCCGCTCTTCGGGATGACCGTGACCTGTACGTTCGTCCGATCCTTCTGGTGGGTCTCGTCATCCAAACCGAGAGCGGTGAAGATCGTGTTCAGTACTCTGTGCTCGCGTCGCTCCAGAGAGATGTCGCGTTCCGCGATCGGCGATGTCCGGTTGCCCGCCTCATAGAGGCGAATGGTGACGGTCGCGGGCTCGCCGACGAGCTCCGAGAGGCTGAGGCTCCACCGATAACCGCGAGTCGGATCGATCGACTGCTCCAGGCCATCGAAGTAGACCGGCCGCTGGAACCCGGCGCGCGCACTCGTGATCGCATCGGAAAGGCTCGTGATGATCGGCAGGTTGCCGACGATGCCGGAGCCGACGACCTGCGGACTGATGAGACGGCCGTACAGGTTCAGCGGCGCGTTCGCTTCGATCGTGATCATTCCCTGCGTCGTCAGAGCCGCCGGCACGTTGAAGACGGAGGTGAGGACGTCGGGAATCTCGATGGTCTTACCTGCCGGAACGGTCACGCCCACCCGCACTCTCGAGCTGAAGTTCGAGCTGCGATAGGACAGCAGAACGTCGACCGGAGAATCGAGCGACGTCAAGCCGAGAAACGTGTTGTAGTTTTTTCCGAGGACGGGGCCGCCGACCGCCCCGAGAACGGTGTACGTGATCGTCTTCGTCGCTTCTCTGTTCGTCGATGACAACCCCGGGCCCGATTCGCGTGGACGGCCAACATAGATACTCGCTGGTCCCTGGGTGAAGTTGTCGAGCAGCGTCACAATGGGCGTCACGATGCCATTTGGAATATCACTTCCGACGACTGACACCTCGACCGTCGCAGCGTCAAACTCCTTCACCGACGGAAAAAGGCTGCGCACCTGGAAATCTCTCTCCCCCGCTTGCGGGATGATGAAAGTCGCATTCCCTAACTCCACTCCTGTCTTGTCAATGAGTCTTATGAAAACTCGAACATTCTCCTGCCGTCCGGTTTCGATGAGCGTAAGGATGGCGCGCAACGCAGTGTTGACCGTCAGGCCGGACACCACGAACGGAGGTCCGCCGAGCCTTGCTCCCTCGCCTCGGAGAATCACGGGAATGTGAAAAACCAACTCTCCTCCGGAAACGCGTTCATACGTGGATGCACTGACCGTCAGGAACTGAGCGTTCTCCGCCGCGGTGCGGATTTCGATATTTCCGAAGGTATTGGACGAGCCGAAAAGCTGGCCGAGAACATCCTCCACTGCAACGACGTCATTGGGCGGCACGACGATCGTTGTGCGCGGGACAGGCGACAAGAAATTGGTGACCGGATTGTAATAGAGGTCGGCGTCGATCGCGAAGTTGCTCACGTTCGAGACCCGCATTCGGCTAAGAAACGTGCCAGTGGAACCGGCGACGTTCGCAACTCGCGTCAGCAGAAACGACCTGGTAGCGGGAGTCGACACCGGCAGCGGCACAGTCGCCTGTCCGAGCAAGTCGTTGTCCTGCACCAGCAGGCGGGCCGTCGCTCCCGTCTTTGTCCGAAGCGTCAGATAGGTGTAGCGCGGCAGAGCTGATCCTCGATTCGCGCGCGTCCTGTCAACCAGGAGAGGCATCGGAATCGATGACTTCGGCGGTATCGACACTGCATTCCACCCGGCCTGCGGCGTCAGCCATGCCTCCGGTCCGACCTCCGCGGCGACGTCGAGCGGTGTGTTGCTGGAATTGACCACGTCCACAACCAACGGCGCGCGGGCGGAGTCGGGAAAGGAGACGGGATAGGGCGGCAACGACACAAAGGTCACCGCCGTTTCACCGAGGCGAAATGTCGGTGGAGTGCCGTTCGTGCTGCCGCCGGTCTTCAGATTGACGTACGCATACGGCGTCACCGCCAGCGTCTCGCTCACACCGCGGATGGAGATGAGCCCCTGAAACGTTCCCGCCTGCGCGACGGAGACACCGCTGAAGCGGACTTCGAGCTGTTTCGGGACGCCCGGCGACAGGGTCAGCTTCGAGACGTCGCCGCCTGCCGGATCGACAATCGAGAAAAAGGCAGGAGATCCGATCGGCGCCGCGTCGAACGCCACGGTCACCGCAGAGCGCGTGATGTTCTCAACGGTGAACGTCGATCGCAGTTGATCGAGCACATCTGCGGAGCCGGCGACGATGCCCTTCGGTTGTACGGTGACGACAACGACGGCGCTGCCGCGCGTAACTGTCACCGGAGTCGTGGCCGAGCTCGGGCTTTCCCTCGAGGTGTCGCACGCCGGCACGGCGCGCACGCGGTGGTAGTAGAGCCCTTCCGCTGAGGAGGTGAACGAGGCGCCGTTGACGCCGACCCGTTGCACCTCGACCGACGCGAAATCCTGCGTCTTCGATCGCTCGACAACGTAGGAGCCCGTCCCACCGGTGACCTCAGACCAACTGATCGCGTAAGTCTGACCGACAGCGACCGCTGACGATGGCGCGAATTGAACGACAGGAACTGAGGGCGCGACGCACTGCGCGTGCAGCGGCGGGGCGAACAGAAAGAACGCAACTGCGAACACACCGAAGCGGGCGTTCGACATCTTTTCTCTCCCGTTTTCGTGAGTCGCCCGCAGTCTATCGCGGTCGGCTCCTCACAAAAAGCTACGGCGGCGGAGCGGTTCACGGATTTTTCCGCACTCACCGGCGAGGACGCCGGCGGACCAGCCGCCGAGACGGCGGCGTTCCAATTCAGAAACCCGGGAGCCGCTGCTGCAGCGGTGCGAAGCTGTAGAGACCTTCTTCGACGGGAGCGAGAGCCGCGGCGCCCGCGAGCCTGGCCGCCGACCCGGAAACGAGCACAGCGATGCGCTTCTCGTGCGTCAACTGCTCGAGGCGGGTCGCCTCGTCGATCGAGTTGTCGATGCCGACGCTCAGCGCGATGAATCGATCCAGCCGGCGTCCGAGCGCATCGACGTTGCTGAGCATCCTCTGCGCGGCGTGCACCGCCGCCGATGCGTTGCCGAAGGTGGCGACGAGCGGTCCGCCATTGGAGGAGACGAGCTTTCCGCGCTCGTCCGCGATGATGCCGGCAAGAATGCGTTGAAGGTCGACGATCGATCGCTCGGAGCTTGCGGGCGAGGACACCTTCGCCACCAACACCGTTTCGGGACGGTGCTTCCGCGGCGCCGCCGGCACGCTGAGCTCCGGCGAGGGCGCCGGCGTACCACCGGAAGTGGCGGACATCGCGACGATGGCCGCGAGGATCGTGATCACCGCGGCGATCGAAACGGACAGGCGCGTGGGAGGCGCGACCAGTAACGCGACTCCGGCCACGATGATGACGATGAGGGCGGCGCGACGCATCGAGCCGCGTATCTTAGTCGGGCATCGCCGTTCCCCAGTAGTACTTCTCGAAGAACGGCTTGTAATCCTTCTTGGCGATGAACTGCAGCAGCCCGGCGACGTCGTTCGTCGAGCCGAATTTCCAGCGGAACGACTTCTGATAGGACTTCATGAAGGTCAGGAACATCTGATCGCCGAGCTCCTTGTGCAGCACGTAGAGCAGATACGGTCCTTTCGCGTAGAGCAGCTCGAAGCGCTGCCGGAAACCCTCGAACGCGTCGCTGTCCTCGATTCGGTTCGCCAGCGCGATCGGGGCGGTGTTCGTTCCCAGCTTCGCATCCGCCTTCCACTTGCGGACGAGCCGGTTGTACACGGCGTCACCCTGATACTTCTTCAGCGCGAGGGCCGCCGAATACTCCGCGAACGATTCGGTCAGCCACTGCTCCTCCGCGCTCGGCATCTTGACGACATGCCCCCAGTACTGATGCGCAATCTCGTGCGCGAAGCGCTCGTTGATCCCCTCGGAGAAGAACTGATTCACTTCTCCCATGATGGAGTTGAACGCTTCGTTCGTGATGAACATCGTCGCAGGCGGAGCCTGACCGAAACCGAAGCTGTTCACCTGGATGATGTTGAACTCCTTCCAGGGGAACGGCCCGAGGAAGTACTGGTAGTAGGCGATGATCGAGAAGGCGAGGTCGGAGAGCTGCTTGCCGGCGCGGTCGTTGCGGCCGGCGTAGCTGGCCACCCGGACGGTGAGATCGCCTTTCTTCTGCTCGTACGTGCTGTACTTTCCGGCGTGGACGACGGCGAACTGCACTGGCTGCGCGACGGCGTTTTCCACGATGTTGTAGTCGCCCTCTTCCGCGCGGCGGATCGTGTCGCCCGGCGCGAACGCGATGAACGGCTTCTTCACTCTCACGACCGAGTGAATCGTGTAGTACTGGCCGCCGAGCTTCGGCTGCGGGAACCAGGCATCGGTGCCGAGCTGCCAGGCGTTGTCGCCACCCCAGCGCACCAGGAAGTTGCCGTCGATCGCGAACTTCAGGGTCAGCGTATCGCCGGTCAATCCTTCCACACCGACGAGGAGATCGCGCCCATCGTGGTCGAACGGAAGCGCGTTCCCCTTCTCATCGGTGACCGATGCAACGCGATAGCGCCGCGTCGACGATTCGGTGTACTCGAGATCGTTCATCGAGAATCGCAGCACGATCTGCTGCGCGCCCTGCCTGTCGATCGTTTCAGTCACGACGAGATCGGCGTTGTCGCCGTCCGCCGTGAGCGCGTAGTCGAGCGCCGTCAGGTAGAACGCCGGCTTCTGCGTCACACGACGGTCCCGGTCGATGGGCTGAACCGACAGGATCGCGGGATAGAGATTCTGCCGGATGCGTGAATCGGCGAACTTGATGCGACGCAGCGTGTAGAGGCTCTCGTCGTGCGATTCCGCTCCGTCGTAGACGTACGCGAGATCGTCGCGGCCACCGCGCATCTCGATGCGAACGACTTTCGCCGACGGAAACGCGAGTTTCTGCTGCATCAGCAGATGCGATGCGCACTCCGAGGTGTCCTGATCGAACAGCTCGCGATGCGCTTTCAGATCCGCCTCCAGCGACCCCCCGCCGCTCCCCGTCACTTCGGGAATCGCATCGCCGGCGCCCATGAGCAGCAGCTCCGTAAACGTGCCGCCGAGCGTCGTGCCGCTCTCATCGGTCTTCATGGCGAGGTGACTCTGCCGCTTCGCGTTGAACGCCAGGACCGGCGCCTCGACCGGCTCGGCCGATCGGTACTCGAAACTTCCGCTGCCTTTGAAAAAGAGGCCGGCGACTTCCTTGCCCGCCATCACTCGTGACGCGGCGCCGGACGACAACGTCACTTTCATGTGGCCGATGGAGTACGTGAGCTGCGAAACAGGTGCTGAATCGCCGAGCTGGAGGTTACGGTAGCCGTTGAGCAGGTCAGTGAAGCGTGCGGCGTGGACCGGAAGGCAGACGACGAGCACCGCGGCCATCGCAGCGAGACGGAGTGATTTCATGGGCCCCCTGGAGTTCGTAAGGACGTGGTCGCGGATTCTAAGCAGTGTCGGGGAAAACCGCCAGGGAACCTCTGCACAAGTGCGACCGGTCGCGCTGATGGCGCTTGCGGGCCGAGATCAAGGAGCGAGGAGGAGGCGATGCGGGACATCGTTGACGACGAGCGACGCCGCAGATCGGCCCGCAACCG
>Ga0210377_10001193_pt1 | contig 23882 bp, 39 predicted proteins | sample PLM4_65_b1redo_FD_155480 | JGI IMG/M metagenome (GOLD analysis project Ga0210377, IMG submission 155480) | Groundwater sediment microbial communities from an aquifer in East River, Colorado, USA - PLM4_65_b1 redo | ecosystem: Environmental > Terrestrial > Soil > Riparian zone | place: USA: East...
TCATCTGCGCCATCTGGATGTCACTGTGTGCACTTTCGTAGAGATATGCTCCACGGAAGTCACACTTGAGAAAGTTGCCAACAGCTCCAAAGTTATTGTACTGAGCACCAAAACGAATCCGCTCAAAATCTTCAGCTGTAGGTGCTCCAGCTGCAATATCTTCGGTAGCAATATGACCACCGATGGAGTATGTAACTATCCATCTACCAAATCGCTGTTGTGTACGGAAAGCAACTATCTGCCAACCAGTCGTTTCAGACAAGTTGCCTGTAAACGAATAGGTTGTACTATTAAAACCAATCAAAGCTTTACCGCCTGCTCCAACCTGAATGAAAGGGCGGAAGCCAGTAGACATGTTCTCGCCATTTTCACTAAAGCAGAACAATCCATTGTTAGCACCAGACACACCATATCTAACTACGACATAGAATGTCAAGTCTGTACCGGCATAGAGTGTCGGCGAGCCTCTGATCGTTTCAAGCACATCATTAGTACCATCAAACTCAACGTATGGCAAGCCATCAATCGAATCTGCGGCTCTATAAGTTGGCTTGTTGGTAGCTTCAGTTGGACTACTCCATGTAGCAGTGCCCATCTGGTTTGCCCATGTAGTCACAGACGCACCATCAGCTACTCCAATTCCTACATCTGCTTCAACATACATCGCTGCAGAGCCAATTAGTGATCCAAGTGGCCGATTAAGCAATTCTGCTGGTGCTACACAAAACACATCCTTTGCACCAGCTGAGAAATTGACCAAAGCTCCAGCATTAGAGCTACCTAACACTGTAGTTCTAGACAATGTGTCAGTTCCAGCATCTGTTACTGTACCAATACCGACTTCCCACTCGGTAGTCCCAGCAATTAGGTAGTAACAGCTATGCCCATTGCCTATACCAGCAACAAACGTCTGAAAACTATCCTTTGCTCCGGCCAGATTGATAGTTCCTGTGCCAGTCGAGGTAGTAGTTTCACCTACACGATCATTTATCTTGATCATGCAAGAGTCATACTAACATTCCCAATCGGGAACTGTAGAGTATCTCCGTTGTTGATAGTCCGAGAAGTTGTCATTGCTTTGATAATACTCAAAGCATTACCACCAGAACTAGCATCAAACAAGCATGCATGGGTAACTACACCCCAGTTAGCTGATGCTGTTGGAAAGTTTACTTGTACAGAGTTGACAACCACTCCATTACTAGGAGCTCCAAAGGTGACAGCTACACGAGCATAGCTTCCACCAACTACTTCTGTGCCTGTACCTGCTTCAGCATCTGTAACAGCTGTAAAAAGCGCTAGATACACAACAGCAGGCTGTGTGATCGCAAGATTCCTGAAGTACTTAGTAAGCTCATTCTCCAGGAAGTTTGAAAGATCGCTCATCGTCTTACCTTTCTGCGCCAGATACTTACGTTAGAGCCTACTGGGCTTCCACCAGTAACAACTGGTGTAGGAACAACAAAGCGTGCTATAGCAAACGGAACAGCTATTGAGACACTACTCAATACTACTGGAGTAATTCCCACAAATCTAGCAATTGCAATAGCTGGTGTAATAGCTACTACCGCTGATATGCCCGGTGCTATAGCAGCTAATCTAAAGACAGCAGGAGTAACTGCCAAACTAGCTGTACTAGTCACTATTGGTGTTACTGCCACAAATCTAGCTACAGTTGCACCAACTGAAATGCTTGCTACAGCCGATATAACTGGTGTAGATACTACAAACCGAAACACTGTTGGAGTAATACCTAATGATAAAACTGCACTCACACTAGGTGTTACTGCAACAAACCTAAAGACAACTGGTGAAACACTGACATTTTGTGGAGTTCCTCCGGTAATTATGCCAGGATAGAGTCTGAACTGTCTTATATCAGATTCTACTTGCGGTCGGAGGATAATGTCAGTAATTGGCATTAGCCATTCACGGCAGTCAGTACTAAGTTATCGTCTGTCGTGCCAAACACATCTGGAGCACCGTCTTGATATCCAACACAGAAGTAATATCCTTGATCGAGACCTACAGTGAACGAATAATTGCCGCTACCATCAGAAATAGTAGTAGCAATCCACTCTTTATTGTCTGTACGAAACAAGTTCACTGTACAATTCCCTAACGGCGCTCCACCTGCATCAAGAGTAATGCCTGTTAAGGTGTAATACCCTTTGAACAGCACTCGTCGAAAGATCGGAGCTTTACCTGTAATATTGCATCGAGGCCTAGTAATTACTGGCCTAAACCTAGCAATATAAGCTGCTCCACTAATTTCATCTGCTAGGGTCTGACTCCCCTGCCCACATCGAGCAGGGGCTCGGCCTCTAACAAATTGTGAAGTAGATCCACTCATGTTAGTTTAGCGACTCAACCATGTACTGGTGAGTTAAAATGGAGTTTGCAGCATTCGCCACACTCCAAGTACCAAACAAGTTGACAGCTTGTGCTGCTGTTGAGTCAAAACCAGTACCAACTGCAGGAGCTGCATTTGGTAATAGATGGACTCCGGCCCCACCAGCAGCAGGTAAGGCAGCACCAATAACTGCTTCTGAAGTCCATGTACCTTGATGCATCATGTTAGCAGCAGTACCTGAACCAATCGCTCGACAGGTTAGAATCCACTCCAAGATGGAAGCTGCCGCCGAGTTAGCTTTTCAGCAACTCGTTTGAGCAAGCTCATTTAGGCCATACCTTCAATCTGAGCAATTACTGCACAGTCACGTTGAGAAGCTTCTGCACCAGCAGCCAAAATGCGAAGAGATTTGAATGCTACACCAGGAACAATTGTAGCCTTACCAGCAATGATAAGTACATCTGTCCCTTGGAACTGCAGTGTACGCATGTCTCCAGCAGCTGCATTTTCTTTTTCTGAAACCTGCACAGAAACTACAGTAGTCAAAGCTGTAGGTCCAATGATTGTGAGATCGGTAGCTCCACCAAAGCCAACTTTGGATGCAATGATATTACTTGCAGTCCCAGCAGCTGCGATTGTGAGTGTACCAATGTCCACTAAATGTCTAGCCATGAAGCAGTACCTCAACTGTGGTTGGAGTTGGAGTCACACCATGATCCACTTCTTTGCTTACTCGGTATTTCTTAGCGTTAGCAAACGCTCCAACAGGGTGAGCCCCTGACTCTCGAAAGAAAATGCTAGGGGCATCTACAATATCAAGTCGAATGAACTCACCCTTTACGAGAGTCGAGATTCTCAACCCTAGCTCATTACCTTTCACACGACTCCACTCACCTTCAAGAGAAGTCTTACATTCAATCAGTGCTAGGCGTGTGCGCATAGTGTTGAAAATCTCCAACGCTTACGGTTGAACTGAGACGTCTTCGCAGAGATACCAAACGGAATAGTCATTCGTCCCGTTAGGTGCCGCTGACGGAAGATAAGTACCCCGGTAGTCAGTGTTGGCAGTAGTACTACCAGCCACCAACGTACCAGTAACTGCAATCGCACCGATAGCGATCTCTTTAACGGCAGTAGCTACACCACCGATAACAGATCGAAATGGCAAGCCCAAGACAACACCATCGCCAGCAATGATCGTATTAGCGCTAGCATCAGCAGCAATCGTCTCAGTGATGGAAGTAATCGTCTTGAACGCTACTACACCAGTAAACGTCTTGGTCGTACCACCAGCTGTGACAGACCATGCCTCAGCGATGACACGTCCATACTGATCTGTACCAGTGATCGTACCACTCATATCCACAACAGCAGAACCATGAGTGACAGTAATCACTGCGTTACGAGGAGTTACAAACGTAGCTACGCCAGCAGTTGCAAGCACTCCACCAATAGTCATATTGGTAGTACCTGCAACTGCAGCACCGGCATGAGAAGCACTCACACCATCAGTGTCAGCCGTAGATACGTCAGTAAACGTCGCTCGAACGATTTGAGCAGTCAGCATGGACAAGGGCGCTCTGGCAGCGTTCCTAATTCCAGGCTGGCTCTGCTCTACAAATCGCTGAGGGAACGGTACCACTGTTCCCAAATAACTAGCATCGAGCGTCATGGGCGTATCTCCTTAGATGCCGGAGGAGCCGTAGACGCCCCTCCAATCGCCGTAACCTGCTCCGTTACGCCGAGTGACCTTGAACTTCGCATCGCCAGTCTCGAAATCGTCCGAGTTCGACATCTTCATGGCTCGCCGATCGAAGTAGTTCACATCGTGCTCATCAGTGGTAATGAACCACTGATCAGCATCCGTGAAGTAATGCGACATATGCGGCATGACACCCAAGCGAGAAGCTTGGTTGATGTCGTTCTGATTGCCACCCGGTAGCGTCGGAGTCTTGAGGATCTGATTGACAATCCACTGATCCCCAGGACCGTGGGCAAGCAACTTCGGAATAGTCAACATCGGCAACCCAGCTTCGTCAAGCAAGCCATCGAAGTGCTCGATAGCAGCCTGGAAAGCCAGCAAGCCAATATCAGCATCCACAGTCGGACGATTCCGCTGTACAACACCCTTGATCGAAGTGTGAGTACCACACAACGACTCACCAGTCACAAAGCCAACAACAGCCGTGTTAAAGGCACTGTTGTAAGGAGTGTGCATAATGATTTCCTGATTGTTCCGGGCAGAACGACCAAGAGCCTTCGACATCTTGTTCCCCATGATACCATACAGATCGTCTTCCATCATCTCTTCAGTGATACGGAAGCCGAGCGCATAGGTAGTCCACAGGTACCGCTTGATCGTTCCCTGAACGGCATCCTGATAGGTGAAAGGCGCACCTTCAGCCTTAGCCTGCAGAGTACCGAAACCAGCAACAAGGAAATCTTCCTCGTACGCACGCTTGCTGGTGTCCATGTTCACCAGTTTAGTACCCTCCAGAGGACGCTGCTTGTAGGTCTCGAAAAAGATCTTTCGGAACCCAGGCGCGAGGAGGTTACTAAATGCCCCACGAACCATAGTCATTTAGGTATCTCCTTATGCCACAACAGAGTCGAACTGCAGGTTGGCGGCGATGAACTGAACGTAAGCGGAATCTTCCCCAATTACGACTCGCCGAACGAGAACACGAGTGTTACCAGTGTCCGTGAAGTCCACTTGCCATACACCACTTACATTGACGACGCCATAGGCGACACCAACATTAGTTTCGGCAGGAGCAGAACTACACGGCATCTTGACGACTGAACCGAGCGTGAGCAACCGATATGGCACTTTGCCATTCGGGGTGAGCAACTTGGCCGACTGCGAGGTAACTTCAGAGACGGCAGCAATGAGCGCCGGATCAGCGCCACACTTCTTCATCGTCTGAGTTGCCGTGTCGTAGAAGACCAGATCGCCTGGGACATGAGTAGCTGAGCCGTCAGGAGTAAACTCCTCAACGTAGCCAGCTTCCTGTCCATAGGCGTATCCCGCCTGAAAGACCGACATTTATTCTCCTTTTTCTCTGACATCCATGAGTTGTTTGCTGGTGATCGAGATTCCGTGATTGTCACGAAGATCCTTAGCAACAGCTTCGACAACAGCCTCAAACTCACTCTTGTAAGCATTCTGGCGTTGCCGATCTCGCTCTTCCTTTGCAGCTAATCTGGTTTCGTACTGCTCTTTCGACATCTCGAACAAAGCATAGTCCGTTCCCAGATGACGCCCATCTTCACTGTCAGCTACACGTCGATAGCCCTCAGCGATCCTCGTAGTAACCTTGTCAGGGTTCTTGAGGTTGACCCATCGAAGATGCTTGTCCGTCTTCTTTGCCTTCACATCAGAGGCATCAAACAACTGACCCTTCGGTGAGTTAGGGACAGCTCCCGTGCTGCCCTCTTTCTTTTCTCGGCGTTGCAGTTCCGCCGCTAGTTCCTTGGTGTTCATCGGCCCAGTCTCTCCCACTTGAGGTAATCCTTCATGTCCATACCAAGACGGTCAGCGATTTCACGCTTGATCGGGTCATCGTTTGAAGACACAGAAGCTGCTCCAACAGATTCACGCTGGGTACGAGTCGGCGAGAAGCCTACATTAGCACTAGCAGATGCACGAGCTTCACGCAGCGAAGGAGTAGCCTGACCATTAGCTCGGGCTGCTTTCTCTGTGACATACTTCTCCAGATTCTCGTCGTTACCACGGATGAAGTGGACCATATCTCGCCAACCTTCAGCCTTGGTAAACACACCTTTGTCTGGCATGCTGTTATACATCGCAGCAATCTGATCACCAAACAGCTCGAACTCAAGAGCATACTTTGCACGAGCATTCAACTCGGCACTAGATGCTGCCGCATTCGTGAGTGGTGCAATCCTGCCATCAATATGAGCTGCCATCTGTGCAGAACCACGATTCCAAAGCAAATTGATAGCTTTAGCTGGGTTCTCTTTGAACATCTCATTGATGTCATCTTCAGTAAGTTCCTTTTCAGCAGGAGCAGGCGGAACATACGTCGGAGTACTTGCAACTGGTCGATCAGCGAAACGAGCAATCTCTGAACGTGCCTTCTCGGAGATCTTAAGAGCTTCTCCAAGAGCGTTGACTTGATTCAGAACATCTGCAATACTCTTACCACGCAAGTGTTCTGGGACATGCTCTCCTTCAAGACGCTGGTTGAACAGTTCTTGCGGAGTTGCAGCAGGACTACCATCATCAGTCTGGCCGGCGAGATCGCGTTCAATATCTGCCATCTCCACCACAGTACGGCCTGACTCCTCCTCTGGTCTAGCTGGTGCTGCCATCTTGAATCCCCTGTTTGAGTTGACGAAGCGTACTATCTATTACATCATCTACAAGTCGCAACATCTCGGTGTATACTTGAGCTTTGCCTTGAGCTCTCCAGATATGGCGACTATCCAACTGCGCTTCCAGCTCCCGGTGCACTAGGTTGTGTCGGCCTTGGACCACTTGCAGGAGCATTAGGTAAGCTGGGTTGCCCTTGAGCTCCCGCAGCAAGCTGAGGTTGTCCTCCAGCTTCTCCTGATTGAGCAGCTTGTTGTTGTCGGGCGGCATTGAGATATTGCTCCAAGTCAGGCAAGTATTCTTCAGGGTTCGGGATGTTGTAAGCTACAAGCAAGTCACGGAACATCTTACGAGCAGATGTCATGACCTCACCAATCATAGAAGCATACTCAGGCATACTCTGCAAGGACTGCAAAGCACTCTGACCAGCTTCAAGAAGCTTCTGCAGATATTGCATCATAGTCTGGATGATTGCAAGTTGCATCTGTTGTTGAGCTGAACGATTGTTAGATGCATCTAGTGCACCAAGATCAATGGCAATAGCTCCATGCACATTGTCTTCATCCACTGAATCAAAGAAGTCCTTGAGGTCTTGGACCATCTCATCATCACCAAAGACAAGATCGTCTAAGCCTTCTAATCCAAACTGAATCCAGATGTACAGACAGTTCTGGATGACTTCAGCCAAGCCAACTCGAAGGTTTTCAAGTACTTCTTCAACTCGTTGAGTACCTTCCTTGATAAGAGCAAGCGTGCTTGTCGCCGTTGCACGGCTCCCGACAATAGGAGACTCTCGTCCTGTGAGATAGTCGCTAACTCCAGTACGCTTTTCGACTAAGCCCATGATGTTCTGGCGCTCAGACAAAGTCGAAGGATATACGTCAGCCGCTTGGAACGGAATCAGATCCTTAGTAGGATCGTCTACAAAGAACGTCCGGCCAGAGTAGAGCTCTGGAGGATTCTCAATACCAGATTCCTTACGAGCAATGAACATTCTGATGTTGGCCAGATATGCATTGTCAGTAGCCATCCGATGCCACTGAGTAGACATATCCTGGAACGGCAGAATCATCTCACACAAACCAAGACCAAGAATAGAATCATTGGTTAGTTGGTATGGAATAACTGTGTACGGATACCTCTGATGAAAGTACCAGTTGTACCGAAGTTGAAGGAATGTGGCAGTGTCTTTGTGATAAGTGAATATCACTTTCTCTGGCATTCCGTCATTGTTAATGTCATAGAGACACCAACCCTCAAAGACAACTACTCGATTCGGGTCGAAAGACAATTCGACTTTGTTAGCCGAACGCTCGCGCTCAGTCTCAAGAAGATTCTTTTCGTCTGTTTCTTGTCCTCGAAGAGCTTCACAATTCTTTAGCTTGCCTTGTGCCTGGGCAAGGAGCAACGAGTCATACGTCACACGCTGACGCTCAAAGACAATAGGAGCATCTTGAATGTTCTGGTATGCTGTAGGGAAGAGCATGTCACCTATAGACACACCAAGTACTCGTGGACCCTTGAAGCGCGTGACGGTACGCTCAATGACTTTCCAAGTCTTAGGATCGTAGGTACGAATCTTCTGAGTATCATCATCGTAGATGGTCTTAAGAATCATCGTGCCATGCTTGACTTCTTCTAGCAAGCGCGGTTGACAGACCTCACGCAGCTTTAGCTGGTTCTTCTGGTAGTACTGAATCCAACGCTCAAGTGCATCTGAGGCCTTGAGAGTACTTTTCTTCAAAGCAGTAATCCGAAATACCCTATCTGTCTTGAAGATGCCAACATCAAGACGGGCAAAGATAGGATCAACTGCCATAGCAATAGCAGGTACTACGTCACCACACGCACCTTTGAATGGATAGGTACGAGGTCCTAGAGACTTTGCTCGGTATGCCTTCTCTTCCGCAGCCCACTGAACGAGCTTACCGTTGTTCTCGTTCTCTAACTGGTTAAGCCAGTCATCTACCCAGATAGTGAATCGCTTCATATTCTCTTCTGAAATACCTGACAAAATTGGAGGTGGAATATTGTCAGATCTCACTGGTGTAGCAACAACTTCACCAGAGTCAGCATCTACATCATCAATAGAGACTGATTGAATAGGAAGCGTTCTCCCCGAGTATTGGATATCTTCAGCCATTAGCAATCCGTGGGGAGTGCATAGCGGAGATCCGAGCTACGCGGAGAGGGCGAGACCGGGTGGAGTGTATGCTGGGGTTCGGGGTGCCCAGCGTAGTGTGGAGTACCGCGAGCATCATGGGCGTCCTCGCATGTTGTCTATCTTCGTGTCGATCCTGTTGAGTGTCTCTCCCATGCCATCAAGATGCTTCCACACTCCATCGACAGCTTCTTTGCTAGCCTTGCCTTCGAGTTCTTTAGTGGTAGTCTCTTTGAAAGCTTCGTGCTTACCCCATTGAATAGCGCCGGTAATAAGAGCGGCGACCCCAGAGAACCCTAGCCAGTTGAAGAAGCTAATGTGATCAGGAGTAGTTACAGCCTGATACACAGTAGCTGACACCGCAGTAGCCCCAGCGGCAATGGCTACTACAGCTTTGATTACAGCACTCATCGAGCGGTCAAGCGTTGAAGATTTCCAACACTGGGAAGATTCACGATAGTGTCACAATTGTTAGCGGATGTGATTCGACCGCCTGTTGCTGACAGCGTGAAACATTTAGTATCTGCAACTGCTTGCTGTACTGCAGCCGGTCGGCGGAGACTGTCTGGATATGACGTCTGGTACAATACATCACACTCAGGACGATCACTGCTGCGTACAGCACGCTGACCATCGCCAAATTGAAGGAAAACACAGATTTCCTTTGTGCCGAGGGCAGGCACATTGATAACATCTGGCTTAAGATCAATAGCCAGTAGTGTAGTATCAATTACAGGAGGTGGTGGCGGCACATCTGGTGAGGTATAGCTCCGGCTTGCGCTACAGTTCTGCTGAGAATACAGCGACCGACGCTTAACCCTGGCGCAGGCTTGAGTAGTGATGGTGTTACCTGGGTTTGGATCAAGCCAAGCAACACTAACAACCACTGGAAATTGTGGCTGAGCACTGTTGCGAACCTGGATAGGTTGACCTGTAGCCGTGGCAGAGAACAACAAGCTATCCACTGCCCCATTGTTGTCTGGGTTCCAGCGGATAGTGTACTGTTCACTGACTAACAGTACCGCCAAACAGTCAGATCCTTCAGCCGGGACGGCAGTATTCTCTGCACAGACCCACTGGACTTTAACACTTGTCCGTTCGATAGCCGCACGGCTACGCTCCCTACGGCCAAACAGCCAGTCTAGCCATGACGGCCAGGCACCTTCGGCTGCAGTAAGGAGTGTGATTGATGCAAGCCCTGCTAAAATCCATGACTTTCGCATGATTAGTTGTCTCTCGCTGGGGTATTAAAGGATACTTCTTCCCAGTTGCCATACCGCGGGTCGTCATCTGGGTCGTAGTCACTATCGTATGGAGCACCTTTAGTCTTGTGCACACCTACGATAGCACCACTGGGCAACACAATCGCTCCTGGATCACTGCGTAGCTCATATCCATTGATCTGCCGCATGGTCCGTTCACGCTTTAATCGCTGAGCTTCAATTGCATCTGGAGACATCTGGCCACGGAACAACTGCAAATGCATAGACAGACTGTCTAGCACATCGTCATGATCGCTAAGCGGGAACTCCGCTAGCTCATTCCGAAGGATATGCTGGGTCGGGTCAAGAAACAACCTGCCAACAGCAGCCAGCGGCTGCAAGCCTCGGATCCTGTGCTCTTTCTTTCCAGTTGCACCAAGCTCCTTGATGTTGAAATAGACACCCCGGCGCTCGGCTTCCTGTCGTAGGAAGTACTTGAATGCCTTCTGGTACGCTACACCCTCGATCCCAAAGCAGCGTGGATGAAAGCGTTGCTTGATATAGAACAGCTGCTCGATCAACTGGATGGGCGTGCAGCGTTTGCCCCAAGCATCCAGGACTATCGCTTCGTTCCATGGAGTGATCCCCACAGTCGTTACTGCGTTGCGATCTGAAGTGATCTTCTCGGCGGGAGCCAGATCGACACAACAAGTAACATCTAACGCTGACAATGGGACTGTGCGGTAAGGTGCCCCGTCAGCTCCCAGGAGTTCGATTACTTCTTGCTTAGTATCATACCAGCGCCAGAAACGTAAGTCTCGGACATTGAAGTCCTGCAAGCTCTCGTCCCTGGGATTGTTCATCATCAAGCAGGAGAACTTATACTCTCCCATGTCTGCTCGCATGAGCGCTAAGGTTTCGAGAGTGAATCTTTCTGGAAAGATCGGCTCGCCGTCCTCAATCGCTGCTCGGATGAACTTAGCCAGCATCCCACCCATGACTTTCATGCGGTGAGCATACACATCCATCATAGCCCATCTAGTGCCGATGAACCAGACTGTATCTGTGTTAGCATTAGTAAGCAGTGCTGTTAGCGAAGACAACCGGCTCTTAGTATCCTCCATAACCTTGCTCGACTTCACAGCCTCTTCGCTGATAACGTCATCAAAGGTCATGTGGCTATAGTGCCGGCTGGTCAGTGCTCCTGTCATACCGATAGTATCGAACGTCGGCTCAGGATACACACCTTCTCGCTTAAACTCGAGTTCCGAGTCGTTCCAACGAACTTTGCGAGTATCTTTAGGTAGGATGTCGCTGTAAAGCGTCCTAAACACTCGGTTGGATTCGCAGTGTTGTCGAATCGCTCGGAGAAATCGTTCAGCGTTTGTGCTAGCTTCATTGCAAATCAGAATCCGTTCCTCTGGATTCCGAACTGCCTTTTGACAATTGCCAGCTATCGTGATCGCTGAAGATTTGAAGTGATCTCGCGGCATCAGGCCCAGCTTGTACTGCGCTGGATTACTGTCAAAGAACACACAGAGAGCCATGTGAGCCTTCTCTGTCATGTCCTTATACCTCATGATGCCTCGGGCAAAGAAGTACAAGTCAGTCTTACCCTGCTCGGCCATATCTCGGAGGGTATCCGAGTCGGTTGCTTGGAGCAACGCATCTTGGCCAGGCAGGTCTTGAGCCACTGACTAACGCTTCCGGGACTTCCGCAGGGCCTGACCAGCGTCAAATGCTACCGAGTCGGCAGCCGCCTTGTCCTTACCAAGCTTCTTCATTCCAAACTTGGAACCAAACCCCCTGGCAGTTTCAATAGTCTGATCGACTTCTGCCTGAGTAGCTCGTGCACTGTTGAACTTCTCCTGGAAGTTCGTTTCTTTCTTCGGCTTTGGGCCAGTCATTCGAGACCTAACTTTCTCTTTAAGATCTTTGCAACCAGCGGTGAGACTTCTCGAACTTCACTACTTGGTGGAAGTGCAAGCATCTCTGGCATCGCCGGCTCTTGACTAGCCGGCTGCAAGACACTTGGATCAAAGGGCTGGTTTACATCGACCCTAACATAATCACCCTCTGCCACATGCATATGCCGCCTGCGAGCTTCAGCTGCTTGCACAAGCGCTTCGGCTAGCAACTTAGCATCTCCTTCAGTGATCTTAGGAGCTTCGATCTGGGTCTTAGTAATCCTGGCAGTGTCCTCATGCCGGTCCATAAGTTCAAGAGCAGCCCTCAGCTGGACCTCATCCTTACCGCTATGTATCATCAAGCGGCCAGTTGTGCGAAGGCCTTCTTCAGCCAACCTTCGCTTGAGGGTGCTCAAGTCAATTGCCTTGTCGTTGAGCAACTGATCTACATTCTCGTAGAGGTTACTCACCTTCTCGTTCCCTGCGCTAGGTGCAGTCATAACCGCCATTTGAGCGTAGCTGATCCCTGCCATCTCCGCCGCTTGCTTCTTGCTTTTAGCCGCCCCAGTCGCATGGAGTCGAATTGCTGTCTTAAGCCTTGGCGAGGGATCTCGGTCCCTGACCAAATCCTGCCACCTGACTCTAGTCCCCGAACAGCCTTGAGATTTACGCATCTACATGTAATATAATATCAGCCACGGTTCTAAACAATAGAGCCGATGCCTATGGCGAAGCCGCTATCAGATTACTTGCCGCTATGCCAACGTTAGCGTTGAAGACTTTCAACGCTTAGTAACTTTTAAGAAACTTGCGAGTAGAAGAGCACATACCTGTGCGGGATCGTTACTTTTATTTCTGGGGTGTGGGGTAGCTGTGGCGGGCATGCGGCACTTGACAACCGGCCGATTTGACTTTTCGACCCGGTCGCTTTACATTGGTACATCGGCCGAAACATGGCCGATCGGCAGCCACCGCCGACATACGATGTCCCTCGGTTAGCATGGCTCTTGGCCCTTGGCATGGCCCAACCTGCGGGGGGAACGTCTTCCGAACGACCGGGATTGTTGGCCCCCCGGCATATTGGCCAACGCTTATACCATTGGGAGTGCATACCATGTCAAGCACCAATTGGGATAACATCGGCATCACCTGGTCTGCAGAACCCGTCATGAGACAACATGGCGATCACGCCACCGACAGGCGTACCATCGGGAATGCTCAAATTCCCGTCCTGTCGGACCTCGGGAAGTTCCGGGAGAACGTCCAAAGCGCGGATGAAATTCTCCTCGGCATTTGGGATGGAACTTCGGCCCGGGTCCAGGCGCAAGATGTATGCCGGAAGATGCTCGAAAAGGGCGCGAGCGTCGATACGATGCGGGAAGCGGTTTGGAATCGGATCTTGGGCGTTCGTACCAGGGTCACGGTGCCAAAGTCGTATCCCCTGCCGGACGGCAAGCGGTATACCGGCAACGATCTTGCGGAATACCGGAAGTTGTACCGGGAAGCGCAGATCGTCACGGCCCTTGCGATGGGGGCAACTGTCGAATTGGCCGACAAGATCGGCGACGCGGCAAGCGAACATCTCACGTTCTAACAGACTTGGGCAGGGGGAGATTTTATCCCTCTGCCCATTTTTGTGTCTTAACGGCAATTGTCGCTTTGTAGTGTTAGTGGTCAGGTCATATGCTGTAGTGGTCAGGTCAGGTCAGGCAGGTACCTTACCCTGACCCATGCGTCCCGCGAAATAGTCCACTTGTAGTACCATTGGTACTATTGGTTATTGTTACTTATAATTTTTTTTTTAGAGTATATATATAGACAGTACCTAACCTTACGACACACTCGGCAGGGCCAATGACAGTGGTAGCGGGCTCGTTTATTTGACGCACCTGTCAGTGTAAGGTACCTTACTGACCTGACCTGACGGGAGCCTTACCATACGGGGCAGATATGACTGACCCACGCACTTGTTGACAAGATACGGCACTTGTGTTATATTTGTAGGGTACGATTGAATCGGATCGGGCCCTTACGGGTCAACAAAAAGGGATAACATGACCGACTACAAAGTATCTCAACCTTGTGGGAATTGTGGAGGGAAAGTATTTTATCTCACATCTCATAAGTTGCTCAAGGCAGAATCACTTGATCCAAAAGATTCTGTGACGATGGAAGCATGTGCTCGATGTGGTACAACTCGTGAACAGCGTTGAAGATTTTCACCACTAATTGGGAGGTCATAGTGTACGCTAAGTTACATGTTCTCGCACTAAGCTCAGGTCCAGACACGGACGAAGATGGGTATCTTGCTACTCATGTAGATCATGATACCTCGATTGCAGTATACTTCGACGGCACCAAAACCGAACTGCTTGTATTCAACTGGCAAAAGTGGACAGATGACAATCTCTCATTCAGTAACCAAATTGCTGAGATTGTTGCTGTAGAACTCACAGATGTAATGGGAGATCAAGCATAATGTCCAACTGTACCGATGTAGAAGGTATCCAAGCCTTCGGACCACACAAGCTTGGTGATTGTGCTAGCTCATGTCACTCTTATGCTATGGTTATAGATCTTACCCACGACCTGCCTAAAGTTCCAGTATTTGTACTACCCCGCTCACAACCAGCCATCGCTCGCCGTATGGCGGAAGGCTCAATCATGAACAGCACGCACATTGAACTTGCTGTATCTATCTGCAAAAGCAATCCTGGAGCCATGTCAGTAATGGCTCAGGCCGCGGAACTGCTGTCCAATGAGCGGCTGACCAACTTCATGCTGGATGTCAAGGCCATTGGTATCACTGGCCCATTGCTCTGGTTGGCGTACAAGGACAACTGTCTGCAGAACATCGTCAAGTTGATTGACCGTGTGGCTGCCCACGACAAAACTCTTCTGGAGCGTGTGTGAAATGAAAGATCTTGATCAGATTCAAGATGAGTTGCTCACCAACAATGTTCAGCGAAAGCTGCTAGATCGAGGACAGCAACAACAGTTGGAAGGCAACGGGGCTGCTTACTTCGTGTCGATTCGGGAGGTGCAGGCGCTTCTGGGGGAAATCAGCCGGTTGCAAAAGCAGCTCGGCGCACAGTGTGAGTACTCTGGTGATCTGGAACTGGAAAACTTGAACTTGAAGAATGATCTGTCCCTAGCCCTGGCAGATGTATCTCATCTTGTGGAGAACTCGATTGAATCAACTCCACTTGTGGCAGATGTTCATTTGCTACTCAACAACTGGCGTCGAGCAGCTAATACCTGTTCTCAGTACATCATGCCGTCTGGCCCTGGATTAAAAGAAGCCGCTGATCTACGATTGAAGTATCTCAATCAGATCCTTGATCTCATGGGGGTACTGTGAAGCTCAACCAGTTCTATCAAGCCCTGACTGTTCGGCACCGCGAGGAGCTTCGGTTACTCAACGCCCAGCCGTACACAAGGGAAGTTGCTGTTCGTCGTGCTGTGATTGTGCAAGAGCTTGCTGGCTTTCAGCCTCGTCGTGATCCCAGCAAGTTGCTCAAGTTCATACGCAACGCACTTGGAATGAGGCATCATGCATCCGTCTAACATCGGCAAGCGTGTGTTGATCCGCCTAGACAATGGTAAGTTTGCTGGTAATCCGTTTGGTGAGGGTTTTGCTACCATTCTTGGCATTGGTACTACACTTGTCTACAAGAACAATGAAGGTGTTACTCGGGATTGTCACACAGTCATCATTCGCCTGCCTGATGGTTGCATCTGCCGGGTGCCACCTGAAATGATTCGAGTGATCGACGATGTTGGGAGTGTTCGAGCAACTGAGCGGATCTTGTTGGATCTTGCTCGATGAGGCCAGTCTCATGAACTTCATCTTGGCAGATCGTATGATCGAAGGGCATGGACGAGCCAAGGAGCTTGTTGGCCTTGTTCAAGCTGTTGAAACTGTTAGGCATTGGCTGAGTATTCCTGCATCTGCAGGCTTGACTGAAGTACAAGTTGGACAACGACAAGCGCTGCAACAGCTTGCTGCGAACATCATCCAAGCGCAGATTCATGATGCTGTGCAACGGATGCTAGCAACATACATCTCCGAGCCCCATCATCTTGCCCAACTCCAATCTCAGGGTATCAACTCGCTCATTCGAGATCGAATTGCTATTATCCAACAGTCCCGTCCAGATGATGAAGCGTTCACTTTCGGGGAGCTCAAGTCATGGTTCAAGAACTAATTTCGTCAGGCCACTTAATGGCAATGAAGGCTTTGCATAGTGTTGGCAAGGACTTCAAATCAATCTTGGAAAGTTATCCAGCTTTGACACCTGATCAGTATGAGGATGTTCTTGATTACATCCAGGGTGTTGCCCCAGTGGCCAAGGTGGCCAAAGCTACCACAACCAAGCAGCACAGACGTTGTACCCTGTGGATCGTTGGTGCTTCACTCAATCAGATTGCTCGGTTAGTAGAAGACGAACGAGTGATGAAGCAGACGATCTTCCAGTCGATTCAAGCGATCAGTCCCAATCGCAGGGCGTTTCTCGCAACAAGACGAATGAAAGTGACAGACGAACAAGTCATCGCGCTGTTCGCGGCATACTCTGCTAACATCGACAAGATGATTGCTGTTGATCCCGAACAGGCAGCAACTGATTTGTGGACCACTCACGCGGAGCCATACTTAGATGATTAACTGTGAGGTGTGTGGAGTAACATCTGTAGTTGATTGCTCAGTTGATCCTGTACTAATGTGTGGAGACTGTGCGAGCAAGCTGAACAGAATCACTCAGCGTGGTTGTGCAAACTGTGCCGGTCTTCAACGAGAGTTGAAAGAACTTCGAGATTGGAGAGACATTGCTACCGAGGAGATCCGAAGGCTCAACAAGCGATTACGTCAATCCCTTGAACAGGGATGGCTGGATGCTGCTGCCCGAGGTACAGTTGATCGGCCCATGAGTGTTGAGGAATTTCAACGCTCGGTGAATGTACACAGGCGCACTATCTGTGGTGGTCAGTTTGCAAGCCAAGACGAAGTATTATCTCATCAGGAGCAGTTTCATGACTAAGAAGTACACAGAACTCAAGCACAAAGTTTGGCACCGTGGCCCACTATGGGGCAGGCCTGGGGAATCCAGCAGGTATTATAAGTGTGGAGGCTGCGACAAGCTCACACAACTACCAGCACTCTATCTTCATCGAAAGAACAACAAGCCGTTGACTTCGTTTGGTATCAACTTGGTATCACAGTTCACTCTGATCTGTTCGGAGTGTAAACTCACATTGGGAGGGCAAGATGACAAAGAAACAACACTACATGAAAACCCTAGCGGGTCGTCGGCATCTCAAGAAGATGCAAGCGGGCAAACGTCGAGCACAGACAGCTAAACGAAAGACTGCACTGGCTCACGAAGCGTTTCTCAAGTATCATAAATCCAGATTGGGAGTCCAGAATGAAAAGCAAAGCAGCAACTCGCCGGATACTGAAGGCGCTACACACCGGCAGATCAGTTACGCCTTCGGTCGCATCGAAAGAGAACTCGAAGTCATCTCACGCAGCAGCGGACTTTCTTTCAGCGCTCTTGCCGCAGGGGTGGGCGAATTACTTCGACGCCAGGAAAGGTAGGTATTGGGGCTTGTCAATCAAGTGTCCAGTATGTGATGCTGTGCCGCCCAAGCATGTCGATTATGGCTCGCGTCGTTGGCGCTGGCTGTCGGTTCACCTTGCACAACACAAAGGAAAGAAATGAGAGCTTTAGTTCTCGGAGGTGGAGGTCTCAAAGCTTTTTGGCTTGCTGGCCGTGTACAGTGGCTAGCCGAGTCAGGCTATGAAACCCCAGATGTAATCATTGGTACTTCTGCCGGCGCCTTGGTAGGTAGCTATCTGTCCAGTCGTCTGTTAGCCGGACAGCCTTTCAAAGTAGCTGCCCAAGAGCTTGTTGATTTCATGCAGAAGATCAAGCAGTCCAGTGACATCGCTCGGAAGCGTTCAGTCTTTGAGCTTGCTCTCGACTTGTACAAAGGTCGCTGGCATGGCTTGTATGACTTGACGCCACTACAGTCTCTCATTGGTGTCAAGAACTATCGAGTGGAAGACCTTGTTGTTGTGTGTGACTTGCAGACTCATCAAGTGGCTAGTATTTATATGAGCCCTTCTTATGTACTGGCGAGTGTATGTGAACCCATACTTGCTAGGCCAGTTCTGAATTCACTAGTCGATGGTGGGTTGAGAGAGATTCTGCCAATTGGTCAAGCTATCGACATGGGCGCTATCCATATCACAGCACTATGTACTCAAGCACCTGGTATGGGTCCAGTCAAGCTTGGTCCGATGTCTCTGTTTGAGCAGATCACTAGCACCATCGGCTGCTTTACTAGTGAAATTCTTGACAACGATCTAGCTTTGACTCTTGCCTACAATCAGCTTGTAGTTGCTGGTCGTCCAGCCAAGCCACATCATCGCTTGATCGAGTTGATTGTTCATCGAGCTGACAAGCATTACACTGCAACGTACGCCAAGTTCACGAAGGATGATGTCGACACTATGCTCAAGGACGGACGATGGCCAGAGAAATGAAGTCTCCGCTTGTGGCGCAGACCAAGCACATGCATCACTTGATTGTGTGGAAGATGGACTGGGAGTCCCACCAGCATACTATCCATGCGGATATGCTGACGACTGCCTATGATCCTTACCAAGCAGCAAAGCGTACGGCTGAAGCGTTGAGGTTGAGCGAGGCTCAGTGGAATGGCACCAAGCCCCCGTACATCATTCGCTATGAAGGAGTGTATTTGCATGACAGTGCGGATCGGAATACAGGGAGCCGACTGCACAGGTATTCTAGAGGCTGGATGGCAAGAGGACGGATGGCAAGAGGAGACCCAGACATGAGTTTTCTCGATCTTGAGAGGAGAACTAAGTGCTTACCATAAAGATGCTTGAAGCAATGCCCCCACATACTATCTTTGCTCGGGGTACTTTTCGAGATAGTCCAACTGAAGTAAACCATCTAAACTCAGGCAAGTTCCGTAGATGGATTGCTAAGCGTGGAGCAATTCCTGACTGGGCAATCTACATAGGTGAAGACACTTGGTCGTGGGACGAGATCGCATCTAACGATGATAAGCTCTTCACTCCTCGTTACATCAAGTATCTTGTTCACTGTGACGATGAATCTCTTGCCATGTACCGCCAATGAGTACATGGTCCCAGTGCTGTATCTGTGAAGGTCCAGGTGACCTTAAGCATTTTGTTCGTGTCTTTGGTGTGATCAAAGAAGGACCAGTAGTTACTTGCTCCTCGTGCAGAAACACATACCCTGAATCTGTTGAGGCATTTGTCCCAGCAGTTGGAGTCATTCATGCTACCTTATCAAGTGGAAGAGATGATTGCCCTGGAACTAGATCGGAACAGGGTGCGCCAAGCAATCACCATCTTAGACTCATGTACTGACTTTGTGGATGCAAGATCTATTTACAAAGTTAATTGCTTGATAGACCTGGCTGTTTGGGAACAGATGCTGGACAACAGCTTACAACTACGAAAGGACATGCTCTATGGAGCAGGACGAGACGATAGTCCAATACGCTGAGATGCTCGCACTGATTGGACTGCCTCATGTAGTACCAGGAGATGCTTTGTATGTCTCATTGCGAGATGTCAAACGCTTCCTGTGCAAGGAGCTCTCACCAAGGGAGTTGCAAGAAAACTCTAAGACTATCCCAGGGTTATGGGATCAGCACCGCCGGGAAGAGCAGCAACGAGGACAACAGCGATGAAAATTTTCAACACTGGAGGAATCAAGTCATGACTGCTGCAATACCTAGCATTCCCAAGATCTTCTTGTATACAGAAGTTCTTGACGGCGAGAATGAAATCATGGCCTATGCTCTTGCCGAAGATGGATCTGATCTGATTGGTGCTCTCTGTCATGGCATATACGCCAAGGCCAGTCTTGTCAGTATAGTTGCCAAAGCTATGTATGCTTGGCACTATCCAGACGGCTACGTGTTAGTTGATCTTACCAACTCTACACCTGAAGATGACAAGGATTTCATGGAGGCGCTCCGACTTAATCATGAGCAAGGTGGCTGATCCCTTGCCACCCGAGTTGTTGACAAGATACCGTTCTTGTGTTATATTTGTAGAGTACACAATTTGCATTGGGAGTCTCCTCGCATGACGCTCTGTCTTGCGGCTCCCTTGCCGTCTCTCCAAGGAGTCGCTATGTCCGATGCAGTTTCTGTCTCAGCCCCCGAAGGCGCACACTTCGAGTACGAAGAAGTCAAGACCAATCACGGTGCTCAGTCCCTCGGGGAGAAGCCAATCCTCGTCTGGGACAGTGTGGACAAGGCTCGTGAGTACTACGGCGACGAAGGCATCCTCGCCATCTGGGATGGTACCTCCCTTCGTGTCAGCTTCCAGTCCATCTCCCGCCGGCTCGCCATTGCTGGCAAGACCTCAGACGAAATCGCCAAGGCTCAGGTTGACTTCCGTCCCGGCAAGCACGTTGTTGGTGCTTCCACTCCAGCGTCTCGTGCTGGGAACCAGGCTCGCAGGGTTGCTGAGAAGCTCGGTGATCGTGCTGACCTGCTCTCGCAGCTGCTCGCGTCGATCGAGTCCGGCAAGATCACTGCCGACGATCTGGCTGCCCTTTCTAAGGGCTGAGCGGAGCGGAGAGGGTGATAGGAGTCAACCCTGACCAGGTAGTCAGACTGGCGTAATCGACTTCGTTCCTGGTGCTGTAGTGTAACGCAAGATACAACACACTACAGGATACATACGAAAGTATGGACTCCCAAGCCGGGACTTGCTGTACGACGGGTAGCATATAGGTAATGTAGCTTGTACAACATACAAGCTTAAGCAAGGTTCAATACCTTGCCCCGTCTTAGGCCTCGGCGATCGGACCTGAAAAGTCTTATCGAGATAAGAGTGACAAAGTGGTTGCACTTGCAATGCAATACCATACAAATCACTCACCGTTGCAAGCGGTTACCGGGGTACCTTTTTTGGAGGCTCGACGACTGTCTTGTTTTATACTGGTCATGAGAACCTATCCGGGGAAGCACCGGCAATATAGTATAATAACTCGGTAGATCGAGACATGGGAAATGCCCTGCCTCCTTCGCTAGTTTCCTGTAGGTCCACTGTAGTTCAACCTGTATTGGGAGGTCAAGATGAAAGTGTCTGATTTGGTAGCGAAGTTGGAAGCCTGCAATCAAGATGCTGTTGTTCAAGTGTCTGTTCAAGACATGGATGAGAACGAGTTCGAGTTGCCGATCGAGTCTGTTCACATCGACGACAAGGGTAAAGTATGGATCATCACTGAAAATCTCGAATCGTGAAGATTGACAACTTCGCCCTGACAATGAATCAAGCTTGTCCTGCCAAGTTTGATCTACGCATGAATCAGGGTTGGACAGTACGACACCGCTCGGCTGCACTTGGTTTTGGAGGGGCTATTCATGCTGGCCTCGCTGAGTGGTATCGAACAGGAGATCCTGGAGCTGCACTCACATCAATTGAGTCTGCTTGGGATTCCTCAGTACCTGCTCACGACTACCGGACATTGAACAAGTGTCTTGAAGTCATGGCTGGGTACATCAAGCATTACCCTCACGACACGTTCAAAGTCGTTGGTCAGGCTACTGGCAATCCGATCATCGAGCGTACGTTCACACTTGAGACTGGCTTGTATCTGCCATGCTCACTCAGCTTTCTCCCGACTCGGATGGTGAAAGTTGATGATGTGTTCGTGCTTGAGCCTGACGCAGATCCAGTTCGTCGTAAGTGTACTGCTCCATCTGAGAATGTAGATGAAGTCTGTGGTTGTGGCAGGGCAAAAGAGCCACTTGAATACGGTGGTATCTTTGACGGCTTGGTCGAAGCTTCCGGTCATGTCTACATCCTCGAACACAAGTCTACTTCCCAGCTTGGCTCGTATTACTTCAACCAGTTCAAGCCGAACAACCAAGTCACTGGTTACATATGGGCTGCTAGCAAGATGACAAGCATGAAGGTTGCAGGTGCTATCATCAATGCTATCGGTGTGTACAAAGCAAGCCCGACAAAGTTCGAGCGGCACATCACTGCACGTAACGACTTCGAGATTGCTGAGTGGTTGGGGAATGTGTACTATGAATGTGTGGCAATCTGTCGCCAACGTGCAGACAATCATTGGCCGCTACGCACTCCTTCATGCACCCAGTATGGTGCATGTGAGTTCCTTGATGTTCACTCAATCAACGACCCGAAGCATCGGCTCAAGCGTCTTGAACAAGACTACATCAAAGATCCTTGGAACTATGAGGAGCGTGACTGATGGCTGACGAAGGCGTAGGCGAAGTCCGATCGGCACCTAGCCGTCCAGACAACTGGGCTAGCAGGGCCACAGGTATGGTATGTAATACCTGCGTACACTTCATCATCAAAGCAAATAAGGTAGGCCGCTGTCGTCGGCATGCTCCTACCATGACAGGGTTTCCGGTAGTATACACCACTGACTTTTGTGGCGATCACAGGCTGGACGAGCAGAAAGTATGACCCGTCCGTCTCGTCCAGAACGAAAGCAGCGAATAACTACTGCTATAAACAAGATCCTAGAAGATCATATTCTAGGTATAGCAGTAGTAACTGTACATCCTTTGCGAACAGCGTTAGTCAATCTCTGTATCAACATCGAGATCGACGCCCTCAACAAACAGAAAAGGAGTGGTCATGGACGTTCGAGATATGTTCTATCACGGTCTAAGGCATCAGATCCGAAGGATACTAACAGCCCTCGGCCCAGACCGAATCGAGAAGGGCTTGACAGCGTTTGACTCTGGTTCCTCCAACTGGTCTCAGTGCTTCTTTGCCCGAGCCTTTGGAGAAATTAATCTCAACGAACATCAGCCTGGTGTGGGCCAGCAGCCCAAGCCTGGCAAGGGTGTGCCACAAATTAGCTTGCCTGAGTGGAACTTGATGCACATGCTTAGCCTCAACTCTCATGTGCCAGTTCGTATCGTCTGGAACTTGTTCGATCAGTTTGATGCTTGGCGGCCTAACGAGAAGCCCATGATGGACAGGGCGACGTTCAGGAAGTTCATCGAGGATGTACTTGACGAGTCTCGTCCGTCAGAAGTGCTCGAGCTTCTGAAGTCTCTCAACACGTCTGACCTTGAGACGAAGGTAGCTGTCTGTGTCAGGTAGTATGTATGTTGCTACGTTTCGAGTGCAGTTCCTGGCCGATGACGAAGTCGGAGCAGCTCTGCTTGCCGATCAAATGGCTCAAGAGCTAGCTATTGACCTCAATCCAGAAGACAGTGAGGAAGCTGCACTCACACAGGTAGCTAGTACTTCTATCGGTGCTACACCGGAAGAGCTTCTTGTCAACTTCCGAGCGACTCGTAACGCGCTCATCCGAACGCGCTTCAAGCCTGCGTTTGATCTTGCTAAGTCTTTACAAGAGATCATCCAAGCACTACAAGAAGGCGACCTACAACTCATGCGTCCATTCAGACATGGAGACTTCGCTGACTTAGCCGAAGCTATCCTTGTCAGGAACGAGAATCCTCAGTGAGTGGCCTTCAGGACTTGATCCTCTCCAAGTGGATTCAAGCCATTGTCTTTGGTCCAAGCAAAACAGGTAAGACCTTTGGTGCTGCCACATGGCCAAGGGTCAACATCATGGACTTTGACAATGGCTTGCAGACACTAGTCGGTGAGGACTTCCTCCGTACTCATGGTGTCAAAAAAGATCTTATCTTCGAGACCTTCATCGACACCAAGCGAAATCACGCAGGTATCGTTACCACTCCTCAAGCGTTCGACGAAGCGACTAAGTACTTCGAGGCCTGCATGAGACCGAGTATTAAATGGAAGTCTCCTCGAACTGGAGTTACTACTGAAGTTGGTAGGGATATGTTCGACACCTGGATCATCGACACTGGCACTACCCTATCCGAGGCT
>Ga0210377_10001194_pt1 | contig 23875 bp, 25 predicted proteins | sample PLM4_65_b1redo_FD_155480 | JGI IMG/M metagenome (GOLD analysis project Ga0210377, IMG submission 155480) | Groundwater sediment microbial communities from an aquifer in East River, Colorado, USA - PLM4_65_b1 redo | ecosystem: Environmental > Terrestrial > Soil > Riparian zone | place: USA: East...
ACTGCCGCCCTCGGCAGCCGCGATGGGGGTGGTGTTGCCCCAGGACGGGGAGGGGTTGGTGGAGGGGGTGATCGTGCCCGAGGCGGCCACGTACAAGGCGATCGCCAAGGCGATGTTGACCCGCCGCAATCCGACGATCTTTCCCGGGCCCTTGGTGGTCTGGGGGTGGACGAAGCACACGCAGGAGAAGGCGAGCGCCGTGTTGGAGCTGGCGGCCGAGATCCCGGGCGTCAAGATCATCCCGATGCCTGATTATCGCCCGATCTATCCGAAGATCGACCCCGAGGCGGTGATCAATCCGTGCCATCCGAACCTGACCATCTGGCACAACAAGATCGAGGCCTGCATTTTCGTGGGGGTGCATTGCCATTTCGCCAGCGTGACGTTGAAAATGGTCCGCGCGGGCACCAACTGCTATACGGTCGCGCTCTGCGCCGAAGCGGGCCACGAGGACGCGATGGCCTCGCTCCCCCACTGCGACATCGAGAAGCTGCAGCGGGTGACCGAGGCGTTGCGCCAGGCCAAGAAGGAAGGGCTCGTACCGTGGGCGCTGACGCCAGCGGGCAAGCGCGAACTGGCGGCGGAAGCCGCGCAGAAGCGCAAGCAGCGCGAAGCGATCGCCACATCGGCGCCGACGTTCGCCCACGAGTTAGTGGCCGGTTTAGACGAAAACGAGGAGTAGTCCATGGCTGAAGGGCTGGAAACCGAAGTCAAGACGAACCCCCAAGGCGACGTGATCACCGCGACCGAAGCGCCCAAAGTTCAGGCGAAGGAGAATAAGGCGGCCAAGCAGCGCGTGGTGACGCCGGAGCATCTCTTCTTCGAGGCGCCGCGCACGAAGACGTTCATCACCGGCAGCGAGGCCGCGAAAGAGGCCATCCGCCGCGCCAACGTCGACATCGCGATCTCGTATCCGATCACGCCGCAGAGCGAGACGATGCAGCAGGTCGGCTATCTCTACGCCGAGGGCTATCTTAAGGACTACTACCGCGGCGAGGAGGAATACGGCGTGATGTCCGCGATCGCGGGCGCGTCGCGGGCCGGCGTGCGGGCGTTGACCGCCACGGCGGGGCCGGGTCTGATGCGCGGGATGGAGGTGATCACCTCGTGGCCGGGCGGCCGGATGCCCTTGCTCCTGTTGGTGATGTGCCGGGTGATCAACGCGCCGCTGGCGATCCAGCCCGACAACGTCGAGCTCTCCTACCTGCTCAACTCGGGGGTGCTGCTGTTCCACGGCGAGAACCAGCAGGACTTCTTCGATTTCCCCCTCAAGGCCTACATGATCGCGGAAAAGTGCGAGGTCACGCTGCCGGCTGCGGTCGCCGTCGACGGCTTTTTCGTCACCCACGCGCGCGGCTGGGTCGAACTGCCGCCGGACGACATCAAGCTGCCCCCGCGCGACTGCTACCACGAAGCGGTGCCGATGATGGACAACGAGAACCCCCCGGCCCGGCTCTCGCGCGACGCGCCCATCCAGAAGAGCAACTTCATCAGCTACCAGATGCATGCGTCGTGGCAGCAGGAGATCTGGGCAGCCCAAGACCGGGCGCGCCCCTGGATCAAGAAATACATGGGCGGGCTGATCGAGGTGGTGAATCCCGGGGCCGAGACGATGATCGTAGCCTCGGGCAGCGCCGTGTCCCAGTCCCGCGAAGCGGTCCGCCAGGCCGGGGAGAAGGGCGACACGGTCGGGCTGGTCAAGATCCGGTCGCTGCGGCCGTTCCCGACCCAGGAGTTGATCGAGGCGTGTCGCCACGCGAAGCGGATCATCGTCCCCGAGTTCAACTGCGTGGGCTGGCTCGCCAAGGAAGTGCGGTCGGCCCTCTACGGTCAGACGAAGGCCGAGATCGTCCCAGGACCGCGGGTGTTCGGCGGGATGTCGATGCCGACCGAGTTGATCCTAGAGTACCTGTACAAGACGCCCAACGAAGCCCGACTGACGACGAAGCCGTTCGTCGCATAATCATAAGAGGAGGTCGTTCATGTCGCTCGACACGCTGAAAATTTCGCCAGGCTTTGAGTCATACATGCCAAAGGAGTACGTAGACCTCGTCGAGCGGGGTCCGTACGGTCGGGACGTGAAGGTCAGCGAGATGGGGACCTTCAAGGAGATCATCGAGGAGCACCCGATGTGCGCGGGGTGTGCCATGACGCTGTTCATTCGGACCGCGCTGATCGGATTGCCGGCGCCCGAGCACACCGTGATTTTGGGTACCGCGGGGTGCGGGAGGTTGGTCTTGTCCCAGGCGTCGATTCCGTTTATCTACGGCAATTACGGGGACACCAACGGCGTGGCGTCGGGGTTGAAGCGGGGATTGGAAATCCGCTTCCCCAACCAGACCAAGGACGTGGTCGTGATGGCGGGCGACGGTGGGCTTTCGGACATCGGGTTCAGCTGTGTGATGCACTCGTGGTTCCGGAAGGAGAAGTTCACGACCGTCATGCTGGACAACGAGGTCTACGGCAACACGGGTGGTCAGGAAAGCGGCATGACCAACAAGGGCGTCGTGCTGAAGATGGCGCCCTTCGGCAAGAAGTTTGAAAAGATGGACATGATCGGCCTGGCCAAGACCGCGGGCGTCGCGTATATCGCGCGTCTAGCCCCGACGAATCCGACCCGGATTGCGAACGTCATTCGGAAGGCGGTCCTGATCGCCCGCGAGGTTGGGCCGACGTATGTCCAGGCGTACACGTCGTGCAACATCGAATACGCGATCCCGACGCCGAAGGTGATGGATGACGCGCGCGAGGTGGAAAAGGATCGCTACGGGTTCATGGAGATCATCTCCGACGAAGCCAAGGCCTATCTGGAGCGCATCGAGCAGGAGAAGAAGGTCAAGGCGAAGGCCGTCGCGGCGTCCAAGGCCGGGGCATGATCGAACGTCGGCACAACGGGCGGGAGGAGAAGGCGTCATGAAGCGGTATAACATCAGGATGGCCGGCATCGGCGGTCAGGGCGTGGTGACGGCGTCGCACGTGTTGAGCAACGGGGTGATCATCGCCGGGGGCGAAAGCACTCTCGTGCCCTTCTTCGGGTCGGAGAAGCGCATGGCCCCGGTCGAAAGCTACGTGCGCGTCGCCGAGGGGCGAATCTTCGAGATCGGCGAGATCATCTACCCCAACGTGATCATGATTTTCCACACCCAGGTGATCACGCACGGGAAATCGTACACCATGCCGTTTTATTCGGGTCTGAAAGACGAGGGCGTCGTCCTCATCAACTCCGAAACGCCGCTGGAGCTTGAGCCCGATCAGGCGAGAGAGCTCCGGGAAAAGAAGGCCAAGGTGTTTTATATCCCGGCGAGCAAGCTGGCCGCCGAAGTCGCTGGAACCGAGCTGGCCACCAACATGGGGATGGTCGGGGCGGTCGCCGCCGTCATCGGGCTGCCGGATCTGGCATCACTCGAACAATCGGTGAAAGAGCGCTTCCTGGGCAAGGGGTTCGTGGTGTCTGGAGGCACGGCCTCGCTGGATAACGTGATCGAGAAAAAGTTCGGGAAAAAGGTCGAGCTGATCCAGAAGAACATGGACGTGATCAAGGCTGCGCACAAGTACGCGGTGGATCACAAGTGGAACGATCTCTCGGTGGCCGAGACGGCGGCGCTGACGGCGGCCGGTCGTTAACGCGGGATAACTTTGAGACAGGGGTGATCCATGTACGCAGTAGCGGAAATCGACGTTGATATTTGCTCCAAGACCAGTTGTCGGCTGTGCACGCAGTTCTGCCCGGAATCGAACACGATTAATTACGATATCAAGCGGAACACCGCGTACGTGGCCGTGGATCGCTGCAAGGGCTGCGAAATCTGCGTGGGGATCTGCGATAATCTGGCTAAGCACCACGCGATCAAGATGGTGCCGATCACCGAGATCGTTGAGGGCTACGAGATGTCGAAACTCGGGTTTCACAAGTTTTGAGGGAAGCGGGTTTCGGGGGGCCGATCTCTGGACACGGGGATCGGCCCTTTCGTTTTTGAGAAATGGCGCCTGATGACACCGACCTGCCCGCGGTGCGGCCGCGAAAACACAACCCAATCGAGCTTCTGCGAGGGCTGTCTCCAGGAGTTCCCCTCCGAGCTCTGGGACGCCCGTCGATTGGTCTGCCCCGAGTGCCGCCACGACAATCCGTACGCGAACGACCACTGCGAGCGGTGCCACGAGCCGCTAAAGCCCGGACAATCGGAGTGAGTTGCCGCGAGCGGTAGAGCGCTATTCGGGAGAAACGACGAGCTGCCTGAGCAACTCGATGTAGGAGGTTTCCTCGAAACTCTGGCCGCGCCTGAAACTCGTAAAATACAGTTCGGCGTATACCGCGGCGATCGCGTGGACAGCCTCGTGCCGGTCGGCGCCCCGGCCGGTCAGCACGTTGAGCGTCTCAACCGCCTCGGGCGGGGATTTGTCCAGCAACTGTTTTTCGATCAGGACGTGCAGCGCGGTGTGGATGAACGGGTTGACGATCGTGCCGTTGACCTCCTGGGGCGTGGCGGACAATTCGCCGAGATCCCACATCGCGTCCAGCTCGGGGTGGAGGTCCATGGCCGCCGCGATGAGGGCGTCGTCCCCCTCCAGGTTTCCGGCTTCAAGTCGCCGTTTGGCGATCGTGGTGAATCGCCATTGGTTGTCTTTGTCGAAGAGCATGCGCGTCACCGATCAGGGCGTGTCGGTCGTGTGCGTTCGCCGCACCCCGCCGCCGCCCCCGTAGACCATGAAGACCTTTTTCCCCTGTCGGACATGGTACGTGGCCCACGCCGGGCTCTCGGTTCCGTACCGCGCGTCCGGATCGCTGCCGGACGCCTTGAGAAAATCGGGGTAGGTCAGGCCGGCATCGAACACGTCGGCCAGGAGGCAGTCGGTGCAAAATCCCCGACCGTGCAGTGAAATTTTTCCGAGGAATTTTTCGATCTCTTCGGGGTCATTCAATTCGATAGGGTCCATCATCCTCACGGGTTGGAGTATCGGCTTCACGAACGCATTGTACGCGAGACTCCACGGTCGGATCAAGGCCGCCGGTGCTCCCTCCCGAGCGGGACAATCGTTCGACGGGTTGCGGCGGGCATCGCGGTTGCGGTAAGGTGAGGCACATGAGACGCCGACATCAGAGTGTCGTGGGCGTGTAGGCGATGATCAAGCGTCTGATCAAACGTGTCGTGGTCACCGGCGTGGGATCGCCGCCCGGCGCCGCCGTGGCGACCGCGTTCAAGCGCCACGGCTGGCTCGTGGTGGGCGTCGACCACGCGTTTCATCCGGCGCACGTTCACCAGTTCTACCTCATTTCGCCCGTCCATCACTCCGGCTGGGTCGATGAGATCCTCCTCCTGGTCAGGCGGGAGCGGAGCACGTTGGTGGTGCCGACCCGCCGCGAAGAGTTCCTGCCCCTCGCGCGCCGACAACGGGAGTTCCCTCGCGCCGGCGCGAGTCTCTATCTTCCGGCTCCCGACACGGTCGAGGATGTGTTGGACGCGCGCCTCGTGTCCCACCGGTTGAGGCGGGCGGGGTTGGTCGCCGAGGAGCCGTGGAACGAGAGGCGCCGCGAGGATCGGACCGGACGGCTGTTCGAGGCGGCGTTGTGCCGGGATGTCGGAGCGCCTCAGGCAGCGCTGGGCTGCGCCGTGTTCGAACTGTTCGACAACGGAGACGCTCCCGTCCGAGCCGAGCGCCGGAAGGATGAGGCCGAGGTCGAGGCCGTCGCCGCGCAGGCCGTCGAAGCCCTCGGGGTGACGGGGCCGGCGACCGTGCACATCCGGAGGGACGCCGACGGCGGATTGAGCGTGGTGGAGATGACGCTGAATCCGTGCGTCCACGGCCCGCTGGCAAACGAGGTGCTGGACGCGCTCGTTTGCCTCTGGGAGCGGGACCAGCCGGCGTGACGCGCTGGAGCCTGTCCATGAACGGCCATCTGCTGCGTTGTCGCTTCGGAATCCCTCCTCACGTACGACTCAGTACGCTCCGGGGGGATTCCTCGCTCCGCCTTGCATCTGACCATTCCTGAACAGGCTCCAACACCCAATGCTCGGACATGCTAGGGAAAGACGCCGCGAGCGAGCTTGGCGGCGGCGATCTTCTGGATCCCGATCATCAGCGCGGCCATTCGCATATCGACCTTTTTCTCCTGCGCCGTGGCCAGCACCTGGGCGAACGCCGTGGTCATGATCTCGCGCAGCCGTTCGTAGACCTCGCGTTCCTTCCAAAAGAGGTGTTGCAGGCCCTGGACCCATTCGAAGTACGACACCGTGACGCCGCCGGCGTTGGCGAGGATGTCTGGGATCACGAAGATGCCGCGGCCCTGGAGGATCGGGTCGGCTTCGAGGAGCGTGGGGCCGTTGGCGCCCTCGGCCAGGATGCGGCAGCGTACGCGCTCGGCGTTGGCCTTGGTGATCTGGCCGGAGAGCGCGGCGGGCACCAGGACGTCGCAGGCCACTTCGATCAACTCCGCGTTCGAGAGACGTTCGCCCCCTGAAAATCCGTCGAGTGACCCGTGTCGCGCGACGTGCTCGATCGCGCCGGCGACGTCGAGACCGCGGTCGTTGACCACGCCGCCGCTCACGTCGCTGATTGCGACCACCCGACAGCCGGCCTCCACGAGAGCCTTCGCGGTGCTCGACCCCACGTTGCCGAATCCCTGGATGGCCGCCCGCTTGCCCTCGGGCTGCACGCCGAGGTGCTTCATCGCCTCCAGGATGGTGTAGACGACCCCGCGTCCGGTCGCCTCGTTGCGGCCCTGCGACCCGCCAATGGCGATGGGTTTCCCGGTTACCACGCCGGGGACGGCGTAGCCCTTGAACTGGCTGTAGGTGTCCATCATCCAGGCCATCGTTTGTTCGTTCGTGCCCATGTCGGGCGCGGGGACGTCGATGTCCGGTCCCAGGATCGGGAGGATTTCAGCGGTGTACCGCCTCGTCAATCGTTGCAGTTCCACGCGGGACATCGCGCGCGGATCGCACCGGATGCCGCCCTTGGCGCCCCCGAACGGCAACCCGACCAGGGCGCATTTCCAGGTCATCCACATCGCCAGCGCGCAGATCTCGCCGAGGTTGACGTCGGGGTGGTACCGGATGCCGCCCTTCGATGGCCCGAGGGTGTTGTCGTGGTGGACACGATAGCCGGTAAACACCCGGATCGAATCATCCCCCATGCGAATCGGCACGCTCACCATGAGTGCCCGCTTGGGGGCCACGAAGCGCTGCCAGACGTTGGGATCCAGGTTGATCGAGGCGGCGGCCTTCTCGAACTGAGCCACGGCCATCTCGTAAATGGGCGTGAAGTATTCCGGTCGATACGCCGAGTGGGGTGAGGTCGTCATTCGTCGCGCTCCTGAAGGATCATGCCGGCTCGCGGTTAGATCATCATTTCCAACGCGCAGGACGCGTTTAGTATAGCAGGGCGTTCTTGTCCCCCGCGTCGCCGCGGTGGTACACTGCGTGGCTTCCGGAGGACGGATGCCGACGCGCGCCGAAATCGTGATCATCGGGAACGAGATCTTGTCGGGCAAGGTTGCCGACGAGCATTCGGCGTTTCTGTGCCGCGAGTTTCGCGCGCTCGGCGTCGACGTGCGCCGGGTGGAGATCATCCCGGACGAGGTGGACGCGATCGCGGACGCCGTCCGCGCCGCCTGGGAACGCGCCGATCTGATCGTCACGACCGGCGGCGTGGGGCCGACGCCCGACGATGTCACCATCGCCGGCATCGCGCGGGGGCTCGGCCGGCCGGTGGTCCGTCACCCGGAGCTCGAATCGCTGGTGAGAGCGCTGTACGGCGGGCAGCCGCTCAAGGCCGTCGAGCGGCTGGCTGAGGTCCCGGAGGGCGCGACGCTCGTCTCGGCGCCAGGGTTGCGCGTTCCGGTCGTCGTCGTCGATAAGCTCTACATTTTCCCCGGCGTGCCCGAGATCCTGCGGCGCAAGTTCCACGCGATCAAGTCGCGGTTCCGTGAGGCGCCGTTTCATCTGAAGCGCATCTACCTGGCGGTGGGCGAAGAACCGATTGCCTCGGCCCTGGACGACGCGCTCGCGAAGTTTCCCGCCTTGCTGCTGGGCTCCTACCCCGCCTTCAACCGCCCGGACTATCGCGTGCTGCTTACCCTCGAATCGAAGGATCTGCGGTATCTCACCGAGGCCCACGCCTATCTCTTGGCGCGGTTACCGCAAGGGGCGGTGGTCCGTCTTGACGACGGATCGCCGCAACCGTTCGATGGGGTGAAAGAGAAGACTTCGCCGCCCACCGCGTAGGAATTCCTAGGGGGAAGAGTAGGCGGGAGAGGCGGCTTAGGCGCTGGCGTGGTCGATCAGCATCGACCACGAGGTCTTGGCTCGCCGGAAGTGCGCCCGCGCGGCGATCAGTTCGGTTTCGAGCGTGGCGGCGAGCTGCCGCCGCTTGTCGTCCATCGACCGCTTGGCGGCCCGATACTCGACCTTGACGTGCTCCCACTTGGCGAGGGCGGCGACGAGTCCCTCATGCGCCAGATGGAGCTTCTGTTCCATCGCGTCGCGGAATTCCCGGGGGCGACGCTCCAGGTTCCTGGAGGCCAACGACCGCTGGACCGCAACCCGGGCCTTGAAGATGTGGGCATCCTGCGCCGTCCGGAGGCGCGTGGCCCATCCCGCGGCCGACAGGATTTTGATCATCCACTTGGTCGGGTCCCAGTGGTACCACCGGATCCCGTTCCGGTAATCGTATTGGAACTGGTGGTGAAAGTTGTGGTAGCCCTCCCCGTATGTCAACAGGGCGACGAGGCCGCTGTCGCGGGAGGAGTCCTCCAGGGAATAGGGTTGGGTGCCCAGGTAGTGGCACAGGGAGTTGATCAGAAACGTCGAATGGTGTACGATCGCCGTGCGGGCTACTCCCACGAGGAGCAGGCTCCCCCACCAGTCACCGGTCAGGACCCCGAAAAGCCAGGGGACGACGCCGCCGACGCCGATGGCGAGCGGGAGGTAATAGCGGTGCTGCCACCGGACCAGCGGGTCCTTCTGCAGGTCCTGCACGTTGCTGAAATCCGACGGCCTTGCCTTCAGGCAGACCCAGCCGATGTGCGCGTAAAAGAATCCCTCATTGATGTTGTAGGGATCGCGGTCGTTGTCCACATAGAGATGGTGCAGTCGGTGATCCGACGCCCACTTGAGCGCGGAGTTCTGACACGCGGCCGCCCCGAAGATCAGGAGAAACGCGCGAACGGGCGCCGTGGTCTGGAAGGACTGGTGGGAGAAGAGGCGGTGATAGCCGCCGGTGATCGACAGGCCCGTCGCCGCCATGTAGAAGGCGAACAGGCCGAGGATCGGCCACGAGAATCCGGTCGTGGCGAGGTGAATGGGCACGCCGATGAGCGCGATGAGGAGCGTCCCGGCCAGGAACGTGGTGTTCACCCAGTCGATGCCGCGTCCGCTCGAGGTGGTCGGACGGGATTCGGAGACGGTCCTTGTTTGGGTTGAATCCATAGGTTAGTGGTCCTTCTGTTGGGCGAAGCCGTTTGGTCGCGATGTCATACCGTCACCGCGACCGCGGCAATTCGCGTGAATATATGAGAAACACACGCTCAAGTCAAGCGCACCGCGAGCGATCAGCCGGATGCGCGCGGGGCGCCGCGCGATACAGAGTATTACCGGGAATCGGCCTCTCGTCAATTGAGCGAGGGGTTCGTGGACGAGGCGGCGGGGCGAATCCGCACGAGGTAGTTGTTCCGATTATCGGCGGTGAACTTCCATCCGACCCGGAGTTCCATGACGAGGGAATGCTCGCCGGGTGTTTTCGCCAGAAAGGTGAAGACGCGTTTGCCGAAATCCGCGGTGTCGACGTTGACGGTCCGGCGGTAGTCGTCGTCGATCAGGTCGAGCACGTCGGGGGGATACCGTGGCGTCCAACTGTGGCCGGCGGTGCGATCTTCCCAGAGGGTGATGTCAAACACGCCGCCCGCTTCCGCCTCGATGACCTTCGTGATGACTTCTTGTACCATGTGGGTCGTATGCTCCGGTTGCGATTTGGAATATCATAACACAAACAGGCCTCGTTTGTCTTTGTCCCGCGTATCATTTGAAAAAGCCCCGGCAATCGGGTATGATCGGCCACCGTCAGGAGGGCGACATGGGCGTGCTGGAAGGAAAAGTCGGCGTGATTTTGGGCGTGGCCAACGAGCGCAGCATCGCGTGGGGGATCGCGCAAATGCTGCACAAGGAGGGCGCCCAACTGGTCATGACCTACGCCGGCGAGATCATGGAAAAGCGGGTCCGCCCGCTGGCAGAATCCCTCGGCGCCAAACTGATCCTGCCGTGCGACGTCACGAGCGACGAGCAGATTGCCCGGCTGTTCGAGTCGATCGGCTCGACGTTCGGCGGGCTCGACCTCGTCGTGCATTCGCTGGCGTTCGCCAATCGGGACGAACTCAAGGGCCGCTATCTCGACACCTCCCGCGAGGGTTTCCGGCTCGCGCTCGACGTGAGCGCGTACTCGCTGGTCGCGGTCACCCGCGCGGCGGCGCCGCTGATGCGGGGGCGCCGGGGGAGCGTGGTGACCCTCTCGTACTATGGCGCGGAAAAGGTCATTCCCCAATACAACGTCATGGGCGTCGCCAAGGCGGCGCTGGAGGCGAGCGTGCGCTACCTGGCCGCCGACCTCGGGCCCGACGGCATCCGGGTCAACGCGATTTCGGCCGGGCCAATCAAGACGCTGGCCGCCGCGGGGATCGCCCAGTTTCGCGACATGCTCCACCAGGCCGAGCAGCGCGCCCCCATGCGGCGCACCATCACCCTTGAAGACGTGGGCGGCGCCGCGCTCTTTCTGTGCAGCGACTGGTCAGCCGGCGTCACGGGCGAGGTTCTGCACGTCGATTGCGGCTACCACGTGATGGGGGCGTAGCGCCCGGCGTGGCGGCTTCTCAGGCGATCCTGCTGTGCCTCGGCGATTCGGATCCCGCGCCGGCCGTGGAGCGGGCTGCCGTCGTGCTCGCGGAGGCGGGGCTTCGGCTGGGGCCGTCGCGGGTCGTCGCGTCCCGCCGCCTGCGCGTCGTCGAGTACGCGCTGAGCGGCTCGGCGCCAATTGACTGCCGCTCGGCCACGAAACGCTTGCGGGGGCTGCAGGGTGAGTTCGGTGTCGACCTGGCGGTGCTGCCAGCCGACGCGGCGCGGCGCGACAAGAAACTGCTGGTGATCGACATGGACTCCACGCTGGTCCAAAGCGAGGGGATCGACGAACTTGCGAAGGAGGCGGGGGTCGGCGAGGCGGTCGCCGCGATCACGCGCCGCGCCATGAACGGCGAGTTGGATTTCGTGGGCGCGCTGCGGGAGCGCGTCGGCTTGCTGCGCGGTCTGCCGGTTCAAGCGCTGGAGCGCGTGGCGGCCCGCACCGTGCTGAGCCCCGGCGCCGAGGTCCTGATTGACGTGCTTCGCAAGGGCGGCTGCGCGGTGGCGGTGGTGAGCGGGGGGTTCGATTACTTCACGACGCGCCTCCACTCCCGCCTGGGCCTGTCGTATTCCTTCGCGAACCGGTTGGACGTCGAGGACGGCCGCCTCACGGGGCGACTGGTGGGCGAGATCGTGGACGGCCGTCGCAAGGCGGTGTTGCTCGAGGAGATGGCCCGCAAGGAAGCGGTCGGCCTCGACCGCGTGCTTGCGATCGGGGACGGGGCCAACGATCTGCCGATGCTCGAGCGGGCCGGGCTGGGCGTGGCGTACAACGCCAAGCCCAAGGTTCGTGAGGCGGCGCCGGTGACGCTGAGCGTGCCCGACTTGAGCGCGGTTCTTTTTCTGCTGGGATATTCCGAATCCGAACTGCCGGAGTGACCCCATGACGCTCACGGTTGCCGATCTTGTCGCCGGATACGATCCGGCGGTGTCTGCGTTGATCACCCGCTATTTCCACGAAAACGAAGCCGCGCGAACGGCGTTGGACCTGGCCGATCGAGCGGACCGGCGCCTGGTCATCGATCACATGGCGATCCGCTGCCATCGGGTGGACGAGCGTGCGGGCGAGTTTGTGGCGTTGGGGTATCGCTATCGCGACGAGTTGGTCGAATATCCCGATCAAGGGTGGTGGGCCAAGGTCTATCGCAAGGCGGGGAGCCCCGCGATCTTCATCGACCAGGCCTACGAGGGCGACCGCGGCCGGCACAGTCTGCTCCGGCCCTGGGTGGACCGGTTCGGCGATCGCGTGCTCCACCACATCGCGGTCCTGGTGCCGGACATCGAGGCGGCCAAGGCCGAGATGGAGCGCGCCGGCGTGCAGTTTTCCGGGGACATCGTGGGGCCGCGGGGCACGCGCTTGCGCCAGATTTTCACGGCGGCCGAAGTGCGCGAGGGGGAGGCGTTTTCGGTGCTGGAACTGGCCCAGCGAAACGGCTACGATGGTTTTGTGCCCGAGCAGGCGGACGGTCTGATGCAGTCTTCAACGGTGAAAAAGACATCATGATGGGCGGTCGGGTGAAGTCGGCCGGGTTGCTCACGCACGCAGACGGAGGAGAGGGGGCATGACGAGGGGATGGATGGTTGCGGCCATGGCCGCGGTGGGGTTGGGGAGCATGCCGGTCTGGGCGGGCGACGAGCTGGCGACGGTCAATGGCCGCGCGATCACGAAGGAGGCGTTCCAGTCGGCGATGGAGGGCGTGCCCCCGCAGATGCAGGAACGGTTTTCCACGCCCGAGGGTCGGCAACAATTGCTGGACAGCCTAGTGACCCGGGAGGTGCTGCTTCAGGAGAGCGAACGGCTGGGACTCGACAAAGATCCCTCGGTGCAGAGCCGGCTGGCCGAGGCGAAGCGCGAGGTCCTCGTGGAGACGGTCATGCAGAAGATGGTGGCGGAGGAGGTCAGCGACGCCAAGGTGAAGGACTACTATAACGCCCACAAGGTGGAGTTTCGGTCGGTGAAGGCCAGTCACATCCTGGTGGCGACCGAGGACGAAGCTAAGGCGGTCAAGAAGCGGCTCAAAAAGGGCGGCGATTTCGCTGCCGTAGCCAAGGAAATCTCGACCGATCCCTCGGCCCAGCAGAACGGGGGCGACCTCGGCTTCTTCACCAAGGATCAGATGGTCAAGCCGTTCGCGGACAAGGCGTTCGCGATGAAGGTCAACGAGATCAGCGATCCGGTGAAGTCGGAGTTCGGGTATCACATCATCAAGGTGCACGAGATCAAGGACCCCGATCCGATCGAGACTCTCGATCCGCAGTCGTTGAACGGGGTTAAGCGCGCGGTGCTCAACGGCCAAGTGGACAAGCTCAAGAGCGCCGCTAAGATCGTGACGAACAAGGAACTGTTGAAGTAGGGACGGGTGCAGTAGGGGCGGGTTTCAAATCCGCCCCTACGAACGTCTATTTGAACAAGGACTTGAGGCCCCCTAGAAATCCCTTCTGCTCGCGGCTCTCCATCAGAAGTTCGAGTTCGCCCCGGTCAAAGTAGATTCCGCCGCACGCGCCGCACTGGTCAACTTTGATTCCCTGGAGCGCGATCTCGCTCATCAGACCGCCGCACTTGGGGCACTTCATCCAATGCGGGCCCGCGTGGTGGCTCTCCTGCTCCTTGCGCTTGGCGTCGAGCTCCTTGCGGCGCTTTTCGAGGAGTTCCTTGTTCTGCTTGTAAAAGTATTCCTCTTCCTTGTTGTAGCCCTTGTCCTGAAGATCGGAACTCATGAGGCCTCCTCTACGGTGGATACTGTCGAATGACGGCGGGGACCGGCGCGCCGGGCGTCAGGCCGAACCAGCTCCGCGACGTGGGCCTCGACGGACCGGCCCAGCGCGTCGAGGTCGTAGCCGCCCTCCAGGCACGACACGATGCGCCCCTCGCACGAGTCCGCGGCCCACGACGCGACCAGCCGCGTCATCGCGGCGAAGCCCTCCTCGGTTACGCACATGCCCGCCAGCGGATCGTCGCGGTGGGCGTCGAATCCCGCCGAGATCAGGATGAAGTCGGGCGCGAACGCGCGGACCGCCGGCGCGATCCGTTCGTGGAACGCCTTGAGGTACTCGTCATCGCCCCGGCCCGCGGCCAGCGGGACGTTCAGCGTGAACCCTTCGCCCAGTCCCTCGCCCACCTCGTCCCGGCTCCCGGTTCCCGGGTACCACGGGTACTGGTGAAGGCTCACGTACAGCACGGTGGGATCGTCGTAGAACGCCGCCTGGGTGCCGTTGCCGTGGTGGACATCCCAATCGAGAATGAGGACGCGGGCGAGACCGTAACGGCGCTGGGCGTAGCGCGCCCCGACCGCCACGTTGTTGAAAAGACAGAACCCCATCGCCCGCGACGGCTCGGCGTGGTGGCCGGGAGGGCGCACGGCGCAAAACGCGTTGGCGACCCGGCCGGTCATGACCGCGTCGATCGCCGCCAGCGTGCCGCCGACCGCCGTGAGCGCCGCACGGTGCGAGCCCGGCGACACCGGGGTGTCGGCGTCGAGGTAGGCGAGGCCCGACGACGGGATTGCCCGCGCGATCTGATCGACGTGGCGGGCCGTGTGCACGGTTTCCAGCCACGCGCGGTCGGCGGGCGCGGCGGCGATCGGCCGCAGGCGGTCGCGGAAGGGCGCCGCGTCGAGCACCTGCCGGATCGCCTCCAATCGACGGGGGGATTCGGGGTGCGAGGGCCCGGTGTCGTGTTCCAGAAAGGCGGGGTCGGTCACGAGGCCCGTTGGCGTCATGGCGCTACTATACCCAGGCGATCGGACGGATTCAACCGCGCGCGGCCGGGATTGCGAGGTCGCGCGGGGACACGGTATGATCCGGCCATGCCGCGCCTGTCCGTCGGAGCCGAGCAAGACGTGCTCGACTACACCCTCCGGACCCCGGCGGGCTGTGAGGAGCCCGACACGGTCGTGGTGTACGTCCACGGGTTCGCGTCGCACCAGCGGGGGGAGAAGGTGCTCTATTTCGGCGAGCGGTTCCTCGCGCAGGGGTACGCGTACCTGACGTTCGACCTCCGCGGCCATGGGGCGTCCAGCGGAACGATGGAGAGGCTGACGATCTCTCGCGCGATCGAGGACCTCGAGACGGTTCTCGTCTGGGCCCGCGAGCGGTTTTCCCGCTGCATCGTGATCGGCTCGTCGCTCGGCGGTCAGGTCGCGGCGTGGGCGGCGACCCGACGCCCAGAGGCCGTGGCGGCGAATCTGCTCATCGCGCCCGCATTCGCTTTCTACGAGTCTCGTCGGCGCGATCTGGGCGAGGAGGGGCTCGCGCGGCTCCTCGCCGAGGGGCGCGCGACGATCCGCAACGAATGGGTGACGGTGACGGTCGGCCGCGCCTTGGTGGATGACGCGGCGCGGTATCCGGTGGATCGGCTGATCACGTCCTACCTGACGCCCACGCTGATCCTCCACGGGACGGATGACGCGTCGGTGCCGGTGGCCGGCAGCGTCGATTTCGTGCGGCGATCGGCCGCGCGCCCGCTGGAGCTGGTCGTCTTCGGCGGCGGCGATCACCGTTTGACCGATCGCAAAGCCGCGCTGTTCGACGCGATGGCGGGGTTCGTCGGGCGTTTAGGGCTGCTGGGCTGAACCGGGGCGCACGTCGCGGATGAACGAGTGCGCGCGGGCTTGGTCGTGGATCGCCGCGATCTGCGCGACCGAGAGGTGCTCGGCGAGCAGCGCGTTTTCGCGGCCCTGGTGCGTGCGGGAGACGGTGGTGTTGTCGGTGCAGACCGCGACCGGCACACCCGCCTCCAAAAACGTCAGGATGGGGTGGGGCTGGCCCTTCTTCACCGCTCCCGTGTGGTAGTTCGAGGTCAGGCAGCACTCCATGAGCACGCGGTCTTCGGCCAGGCGCCTGACCAACGCGGGGTCGCGGACCGCTGAGCAGCCGTGGCCGATGCGGGTGACGCCCAGCTCGTCCACCGCCTGCCAGATGCACTCGGGTCCTTCGTCCTCTCCCGCGTGGACGGTCAGGCCGAGGCCGCCCGCGCGCGCGATCGCGTAGGCCTCGGTGAAGAGCCGCGGTGGGTTGCCGCGTTCGGCGCCCGCCAGGTCGAACCCCACCACCCCGGTCTTGTTGTGGAGGTGTTGCGCCTCGGCGATCGCCTGCCGGGCCAGGATCTTCGCGATGTGCGGGCCTTGATGGCGCATGGCGATGATGATGAGGCCGACCTCGACCCCGTGGCGGTCTTTGGCGTGGTTGAGGCCCGACAAGACGGCGCTGATTGCCTGCCGGGTCGTCAAGCCCGCGAAGGTATGGATTACGGGCGAGTACCGCAGCTCCAGCGCCGTCACGCCGTGGGCGACCGCCTCGGCGACGATCGCCTCCACCACGCGGGTGATGTTCTCGTAGAACTGCGTGATCCACGCGGGGTAGTGGAATTTGTCCAGGTAGCGGATCAGCGCGCCCTCTTCGTCCGGCTGCAGCGTGAGCAGCCGCTCCATCTCTTCCAGGGACTCCACTGGGTTCAGGCCGTGCTCCTTCATCAGCTCCCAGGTCAACGGGACGGGGATCGAGCCGTCCACGTGCTGGTGGAGTTCGGTCTTCGGGATCGTGCCGAGGGCGTTCAGGACCTCGTCGCGCGGCGTCATCGAGTGTGAGTATAACACCGCCTTGCGGCGCCGGGCTTGAGTCGGTATGCTCCCGGCGGGAGGACTGACCGCATGCGATCGATCGCGTTTCTGGGGGTGGGGATCATGGGGAGCCGGATGGCCGCGCGGCTCCTGGCCGCCGGGTTCGACGTGACGGTGTGGAACCGCACGCCGGGGCCGGCGGAAGCGCTGCGCGCGCAGGGCGCGGCCGTCACCCGGTCGCCGGCAGACGCCGCTCGCGGCGCCGACGTCGTCATCACGATGCTGGGCGATCCGGCGTCGGTGAAGGACGTCGCGCTCGGCCCCGGCGGGCTCGTGGCGGCGCTCCATCCCGGGCAGGTGTACGTCGACATGACCACGGTAGACCCGGACACCGCGAAGGGCGTCGCGTGCGCGTGCCGCGACCGGGGGATCGGGTTCCTGGAGGCGCCGGTCACCGGCAGCAAACTCGCCGCGGCCGCGGGCGAACTGGTGCTGATGGTCGGCGGGCCGGCAGATCTCGTCGAGGCGCTCGCGCCGGTGTTCCGCCCGCTCGCTAAGCGCGTGGTCCACATGGGGCCCGTGGGCAGCGGCGCCGCGATGAAGCTCGTTAACAATCTCGCGATCGCGGGGTCGATGCTCGCGCTCTTCGAAGCCCTGACCCTCGGTCGCGCCACGGGGCTTGCGGACGACCGGATGATGGAGGTGCTCGTCAACAGCGCCCTGTCGTCTCCGCTGCTGCGGCTCAAGGGGGAGGCGGCGGTCGCGCGGAATTTCGAGCCCCACTTTGCGTTCAAGCACATGGCCAAGGACATCCGCCTTGCCGCGCGGGAGGCCGCGACTCGTCGCATGCGGCTCGCGCTGGCCGGCCTCCTCGATCGGCTCTTTGCCGAGGGGCTGGAGTCGGGGTATGACGACGAGGACTTCGCCGCGCTGATCAAGGTGGTGGAGCGCGACGCGCGGACGCCCGTGTGAGGACCGTCAGGCCGGCAGCAGGCGGTCGAGGTGGGGCGCGAGGTCCGGCAGGCGGTCGAGGACGAGGTGGGCGCCGGCGAGCGCGAGCTCCTCGCGCCCGTGCGCGCCGCACGTGACGCCGACCGCCCGGACGCCGGCCGCGTTGGCCATGTCGACGTCGAACGTCGTGTCGCCGACCATGATCGCGCGGTCGGGCGGAAGACCCAGCTCGTCCAGGATCTGGAGGAGCATGTCGGGGTCGGGCTTGGGGCGGCACACGTCGCCGGTCTTGATGATCGGGAAATAGGGCGAGAGGCCGTGCTCCGCGACCACCCGGAGCGCGCCGGTGAGGCTCTTGCCGGTGGCCATCGCCATCCACCGGCCTTCGCGGTGCACGGCGTCGAGAAACCCCCGGACGCCCTCGTAGAGCGGGTTCTTCCCCGCCACGTCGAGCGCGTACCGCGCGCGGTACGCGTTGACGAGACCCTGACGCCGCGACGGGGAGCAGTCCGGCAGCAGGCGCCCGATCGCGTCGTCGAGCGAGAGCCCGATCACGCGATACACCGCGTCGGGCTTCACGGGCTCGTACCCGAACGCCGTGATCGTCTCGTTGAACACGGCGGCGATGTGCCCCTGGCTATCGACCAGCGTGCCGTCGCAGTCCAACATCACCACACAGGGTCGCATCGTGGCTCCTCGTTCGACCCGACAGTATAACCCGTCGCGTTGCCTGTCAATGAGCGGAGGGCCGCAGGCCCGACCTTCTGGGTGGTGCAGCAACCCGTGCGCCGCGGCCTCGTCTCGCGCTTGATTCCCCGTGTTCGAGAGGAGTAGACTACCGCGCTGTGACGAAGGGGGGGAGCGGGATTTGTCGTGCCCAGCGGGCGTACTTTGAGCGGGCCTATGCGACGGGCGAGCACGGCTGGCCGACGGAGGGCGTGTCGCCGATGGTCGCGCGGTTTCTCCGAATGTTTCGGAGTCGTGGCCACCACGTCCTCGACATCGGCTGTGGCGAAGGGCGCCATACGAGGGCGTTCGCCGGCGCGGGCGCGCTCGCCCTGGGCGTTGATCTGGAACCGAAGGCTCTGGCGCGGGCCCACGAGGCTGCGGACCGCAGCGGCTCGGTGCGCGGCCTCGGATTCGTCCAGGCCGACGTCTTCGCGCTGCCCTTCGCCGACGCCACGTTCGACGTCGTCCTCGATTATGGCTGTTTACACCACGTTCGGCGCCGTGACACCGGGCGGTATTTGGAACAAGTCGTGCCGCTCCTCAAGCCCGAGGGCTATTTCCTCCTATCCTGTTTCTCCACGAAGTTTCGACACCATGCGGGTGAGCGGCGGACGCGGGACTGGCTCGTTCACCGCGGACATTACGATCGATTCTTCCGTCGCAAGGATTTCAACACGATGTTTGCCCACGAGTTTGACATCCTTGAGGCGACGGAGGACCGGGACGGTTTGTACGTCTTTCACAACGTGCTGATGCGGAAACGGAAGAGCCCATCTCGTCCGCTCGCACCAGCACTCGGCCGGAGAGGGTAGCGCGTTGCCCACGATTGCTTGTGTGAACGGACGGTTTCTCCCGATCGGCCGCGCCGTGGTCTCTATTGAGGACCGCGGGTTCCAGTTCGGCGACGGCGTGTACGAGGTCGTGCGGAGTTATAACGGGCGCCTGTTCCGCCTCGACGCCCACTTGGATCGCCTCGAACAGAGCGCGCGGGGCATCTGCTTGCCGCTGCGGTATTCCCGCGTGCAGTGGCGGCGGCTCGTCACGCGCGCGTACGATCTGAGCCGGTTTCCCGACGCCAAGGTGTACCTGCAGGTCACGCGCGGTCCCGCGCCGCGCGAGCACCGGTTTCCCCCGGTCATCCGGCCGACGGTCGTCATCACCGTGCGGCGGTTGGAGCCTCTCCCCGAGTCGGTGCGCCGTCTGGGGGTGAGCGCAATCACCGTGCCGGACCTGCGGTGGGGGCGGTGTGACGTCAAGTCGCTCAATCTGCTCGCCAACGTGCTGGCCCGGGAGGAGGCGCGCGCGGCGGACGTGTTCGAGGCGATCCTGGTCCGCGACGGTCTCGTGACCGAGGGGGCGATCAGCAACTGTTTCGCCGTGGTCGGCGGCGCCGTGATCACGTCGCCTACGGACCCTTCGATCCTGCCGGGCATCACCCGCGCCGCCACGCTGGAGTTGATCCGTCGTGAGGGGCTCTCGCTGGAGGAGCGGGCCCTGACCGTGAAGGAGTATCGCCGCGCGGACGAGGTGTTTCTCACCGGGACGACCATCGAGATCGTGCCGGTGGTGTCGCTGGACGGGGCCAAGATCGGAACCGGGAGCCCGGGGCCCGTCGCGCGGACGCTTCAGGAGCGCTTCGCGGCGCTGGTCGCCGCCGAGTGCGGGGGACCCGCCGCGCCGGGCGGGGGCCGGGCGTCCCGCCGGAGCCGCCGGGAATGAGCCTCGGGGAGGGATCGCGCATGTCTTGCATTGACCCGAAGCGGTGTGATAAACTCCCGTCGCTTTTGCATCCGGGTGCGGACACGCGAAGGGTGCGTGGCGGAGCAAAGTGGGCGGTGTATGGCCCACTTTTTTTGTTTGAGGGCTCGTGCGTTCGACGGTGGTGAAACCGATTCGCGGAGTCGAGGCGTCGGGGGGCCGTCCCGACAACGTGGAGCAGCGCGTGGCGCGCGTCGTCGAACCGATCGCGGCGGCGCTGGGCCTGGAGGTGGTCGCCGTGCGGTACGCCGGGACGCGGACCGCGGGGACCATTCGGATTACGATCGACAAGCCGGGCGGGGTGACGCTGGAGGATTGCACGCGGGTGAGCCGGGCGGTGGGGCACGCGCTCGATGTGGATGATCCCATCGAGCATCGGTACACGCTGGAGGTGTCATCTCCGGGGCTCGACCGCGCGCTGGAGACGCCGCGCGATTACGAGAAGGCCGTGGGGCGGCGCGTCCGCGTCAAGACGCGTTCTCCCTGGGAGGGTGACCGGGTGGTGATCGGCCGTCTGGCGGGGGTCGAGCCCGACGCGGTGCGGGTCGAGGGAGAGGCCGACGAGTCGTGGACGATCCCGCGGAGCGCGATCGTTCAGGCGCGGTTGGAAGTGGAATGGTGAGGGGTGGAAGGTCAACGGCATTTCGCAGCCTCGGGTCGGGGAAACGGGCCCGACGTTGCGCCACGCGAGCGAGGTTGGTAGGCCATGAATCGTGAACTGCTCACGGTGATCGGACAGATCGAGCGGGAAAAGGGCATCAAGGGCGAAAAAATCATCCAGGCCGTCGAACTGGCCGTGCAGACCGCCGCGCGCAAGCGCTACGGCGCGGGGGACAACATCCAGGTCCACATGAACCCGGAAACCGGCGAGATCGAGGTCGTTTCGCTCAAGAAGATCGTCGAAACCGTCACCAATCCCAAGGCGGAGATCGGCCTGGAGGAAGCCCTCCGGATCGATCCGGGCGCCGAGCTGGGCGACGAGCTGGGCGACCTCATGCCGATGGAGGATTTCGGCCGGATCGCCGCGCAGACCGCGAAACAAGTCATCTTCCAGCGCGTGCGTGAGGCCGAGCTGGAGACCGTCTACAAGGAATACTCGGTGCGCCAGGGCGAGCTCATCAGCGGGATGATCCTCGGCCAGGAGCGCCGTAATTACATCGTCGACCTCGGCAGGACCGAGGCCCTGCTGCCAGTGAGCGAGCAGATCCCGCGCGAGGGCTACCGGCGCGGGGATCGGCTCCGGGGGTACCTGCTGGAGGTCAAGCCTTCGTCGCGTGGGCCCCAGTTGATCCTGTCGCGCGCGTGTCCCGAGTTCGTGAGCAAGCTGTTCGAGCTGGAGGTGCCCGAGGTGGCCGAGGGGATCGTCACGATCCGTGGCGTGGTGCGCGAGCCAGGGGACCGGACCAAGATCTGCGTCTCGTCGCGCGACAAGGCCGTCGATCCGGTCGGCGCCTGCGTCGGGGTCAAGGGCGTGCGGGTCCAGGCCGTGGTGCGCGAGCTGCGAGGGGAGAAGATCGACATCATCACCTGGACCGACGACCCACGGACCTTCATCGGCGAGGCGTTGAGCCCGGCGGTGGTCGAGAAGGTGGGGATCACCGAAGCGGAGAAGTCGGCCATCGCGGTGGTCGCGGATCACCAGCTCTCGCTGGCGATCGGCAAGAAGGGCCAGAACGTCCGGCTGGCCGCGAAGCTGACCGGGTGGAAGATCGACATTATCAGCCAGAGCGAGTACGAGAAGGAGCGGGTCAAGGACCGCGACCGTGAGATCAACGCCGCGATCGCCCACGAGCAGACGATTCGCGAGGAACAGGAGGCGCGACAGGCCGAGGCCCAAGCCGCCGCCGCGAAGCCCGCCGAGGGCGAGGCCGTCGAGTCACCGAGCCCGGAGGCCTGAGCGCGCGCATGTCGTCCACGGCGACGGATCAGAAGGGATCAGCCATGAGAGTCTTTGAACTTGCCAAACAGCTGGGGAAGACCAGCAAGGAACTCCTGGCGGACCTGGCGAAGCAGGGCACGGTGCTCAAAAACCACATGAGCACGCTCGACGACGATGTGGTCGCCGCGTTGATCCGCAAGTACGCGCCGAAGAAGGAACCGGACGCCGAGGGCGCCGCGCCGCGCCGCGGGCACGTCCTGATCAAGAGAAAGGCCCAGCCCGAGGCGCCGCCCCCGGAAGCCCCGGCCGTCGCCGCCGCGCCGACCCCGGTCGGCGAGCTGCCTGCCGCGCCCCCGCCGCCGGGCCGCGCTGCGCCCGAGGTGTTTCGCCCGCACGCGCCGAAGGTGGTGCCCCAGATTCCGATGCCGGAGCCGGTCAGGGTGATGGCTGCGCCCGCGGCGCCGCGGGTCGCGCCGCCCCGGGGTCCGGTGGTCGGCGACACGGCCAAGGCGGAGAAAGAGAAAGAAAAAGAGCGGGAGCGGGTCAAGAAGCTCAAGAAGCCCGGCAAGCGCGACAAGGACGAGGCCGCGCCCGCGCAGCTTCAAGGGGAAGCCCTTGTGTGGCAGGATTTCAAGCCGCTGCACCGCCGCGACGAACGGCTCCGCGCCCAGATGAGGAAGGAGCGCCATCCCTCCTCGGTGTTGGAGGCCACGAAGCCGCGGAAGAAGGTCGTCAAACTTCGGGAGGGCCTGACGGTCAAGGACCTCGCCGACCTGCTCGGGGTCAAGGCGCCGCAGGTGATCGGCCAGTTGCTGTCGATGGGGACGCCCGCGACCATCAACCAGACCCTGGAGCTGGACGCCGCGGTGCTGGTCGCCGAGCACTTCGGCGTGAAAGCCGAGGGCGTCGCCGAGCGCACCGAGGAGGAGATGATCGAGACCCTCCCCGAGGATCCCGCGCTGCGCGCAACACGCCCGCCGGTGGTTACGATCATGGGGCACGTCGACCACGGCAAGACCTCGCTGCTCGACGCCATCCGCACGACGCGGGTGACCGAGGGCGAGGCGGGCGGCATCACGCAGCACATCGGCGCCTACACCGTCAATGTCGGGGGTAAATCGGTGACATTCCTCGACACGCCGGGCCACGAGGCGTTCACGAGCATGCGTGCACGCGGCGCCAAAGTGACCGACTTGGTGGTGCTGGTCGTCGCCGCCGACGACGGCGTGATGCCGCAGACGGTGGAGGCGATCAACCACGCCAAGGCGGCCGACGTGCCGATCCTGGTCGCGATCAACAAGATCGACAAGCCGGAGGCGCAGCCGGAGCGCATCAAGAGTCAGCTCTCCGAGCACGGCCTCATCTCGGAAGCGTGGGGCGGCACGACCATCTTCGCGGAGGTGTCGGCCAAGACGAAGGTCGGGCTCGACGCATTGCTGGAGATGATCCTGCTGCAGGCCGACGTGCTGGAATTGACCGCCAACCCCGCGAAGCCCGCGCTGGGCGCGATCATCGAGGCGCGACTCGACAAGGGGCGCGGACCCATGGCGACCGTGCTGGTGCAGGACGGCACACTGCGGGTGGGCGACCTCTTCGTCACCGGCGCCCAGGCCGGCAAGGTGCGGGCGCTGGTGGATGACCTGGGGCGCCGAACCAGCGCGGCGGGGCCGTCGACTCCGGTCGAGGTCATCGGTCTTGACGATGTGCCGCAGGCCGGGGACGTGTTCCAGGTCGTCAAGGACGACCGGACGGCGAAGGAGATCGTGTCGGCGCGGATCGAGAAGGCGCGCGGCCCGGCGCCGGCGAAGCCGCGCAAAATGACCCTCGAAGACCTCTACGGCAAGATCAGCGAGGGCGGGGCCAAGGAGCTGACGATCGTGCTCAAGGCCGACGTCCAGGGGTCGGCGGAGGCCCTCAAGAGTTCGCTGGAGAAGCTGTCCACCGACAAGGTCCGCCTGCGCGTCCTCCACGAAGCCATCGGCGGCATCACGGAAAGCGACATCCTGCTCGCCGCCGCGTCCAACGCGGTGATCATCGGATTCAACGTGCGGCCGGAGAGCAAGGCCCAGGCGCTGGCGGAGCGGGAAAAGGTCGATGTCCGGACGTATCGGGTCATC